>Ga0233414_10000041_pt1 | contig 57630 bp, 61 predicted proteins | sample Na_anoxic_10_MG_FD_189020 | JGI IMG/M metagenome (GOLD analysis project Ga0233414, IMG submission 189020) | Seawater microbial communities from Saanich Inlet, British Columbia, Canada - Na_anoxic_10_MG | ecosystem: Environmental > Aquatic > Marine > Inlet | place: Canada: British Columbia... | reverse complement strand
GCATCGTATCCACCTTGGTAGATTAATGCTCCTGAACCTGCGAATGTTGTATCTACATAGTTCTTAGTTGCTGCATCCTGTGCTGCCGTTGGATTAGTAACATCAGTAATTTTGTTAGATGCCATACTTAAATCCACGGTAGGTGCTCCCCAAAGACTAAGACCAAGGTCATTAATAATAACCTTGTTTTGGTCTGCTCCTTTATCAAACAAGCCAACTAAGTAATCTGTCTTAGGGTCTACCTTTGCAGTTTTTGTAGGAAGTTCCGAAAGGTCAAGTACAATATTAATAGTATCTGTAGCTGCTACATCAGTAACAATACCTTCACCACCGGCAAAGTTTATTGAGTTTCCATTGCTAATTGATTCAGCAGTTCCTGAGTCAGCTTCAATAGTAAACGAACTCATTGTTCCCGGAGCACTACCTGCAGTAATAGAGGTGATGTGACCGGTTGCGTTTGTAACTACCTGTGAAGGATATGCATATGTTCCTGCAGTTCCAAAGGCATCGTGATTAATAGTCACTTTATCTGTAGCACCAACTACACCTGACAATGCAGTACCACCACTTATATTAAGTGTCTGTCCGTCAGTTACTATTTGGTCTGTACCACTATCTGATGTTAGTGTGAATGAACTCATTGTTCCTGCACCACCATCGCTAACTTTAGTTACTCTACCTTGAGCATCTACCGTAATATCTGCTGAGGTATAAGCACCTGCAGTAATTCCTGTAACAGGTAATTCAATATCAACAGTTAAAGCAGTACTTGTAGCAATGTCTAATGTTGAAGATGAGAATAAAACTACGTTTCCTGAAGCTACAGAGAATGGAGATTTTCCATCACTAATATCGAATCCTGCGAATCCTGAAGGAATAGTTGCCCAACTGTTATCACCTCTTAGGTAAGTAGTTGCACTTGCAGTTCCTGTTGCGTTTAAGTTTGCTGAGATTGCAGGAGTTGTTCCACCTGACGAACCTACAGTTACAAAAGTTCCTGCTGCATTTGATACACCTACACTTGTTACTGTACCTAGGTTAGCAGTAAAAGGTAAATCTTGAACCTGAGCATACTTTACTACAGACTTTTCGTTGTAGATAATCTGTGCTTCCGGAGGAACAGGAGTACCTGCTGCATTTGTTGCAGAAAGAATAATGTTTGTTGCACTTGAATAATCAGCACCAACCGTAACTGACCCTGTTGGATTAGATACAGTAATACCTTTACCTGCTACAATTCCTGTTACGCCACCTTGTCCATCAAGTTCTACCCAAGCAGTACCGTTATAATACTTTAATGTCTTCGCAGTTGAGTCGAAAAAGAATTGTCCTTCGCCTAATGCCGTTGCCGGATTACCCGGATTGCTCTGTGCGAGGACATTTTGGATTTCTAATCCCGTTAAGTCAATCGCATCTAAATACTTTATTGCCATAATTTTTGTTTTTTTTTAATTTAGTTACAGTACGCTTGACCTGAGAAGGGTGCTGCAAATGTTACAGTTACTCTATTTTTGTTTATATAATCTACTTTTCCAAATACTTCTTCCTTAAATGAGTTTACCACACTTACGGATGGAAACTTATTTAGGTTGTGTACAATATCCCATTGAGGAAGAGGGGTTCCTTGTGTAAACACAAAGGTTTTATCTCCTCCAATTACAGAAGAATTCCACGACAACAAAGATATAAAATATTCTTCATCCTTTTTTAAACTACCTGCACCATAGATTTTAGTTAACCCTATGTTGTGATAGTTAGGTGTTGGTTTATAAGGAGATGATGAATCCCAATCATATACACCAAACTCACTAATATCTTTTGTGTTTGTAATTAAAACACGAGAACCAATAAGACTATTATAAAAACTAGAAATATCAGTTAACTTTCCTTGACTCACATACTTTAAACTATAATCACTTATAACAAAATCAGATACTGAATCGAAGGGATAGGTATCACCTACCGGTGGGTCAAAAGATATTGTACCCTTTTCTAAATCAGGTTTAGCTACTGTTAATACTTGAAATCTATATCTTAGTGTTTGTGAATCTACTGAAGAAGATATATTAATATAATCTACAATATCGCTTACAGAAAAATTCTTTGTAAACGAAGTTTGAGAATCAGTACCTATGACTTTATCTCCACCTGTTACTTGCGAGTCTATTGGATATGTTATAATTCTAGCCATTAATGGAAATCATTTTTATAATTACAAAGGTACTGAAATTATTTGACGGTTTATTTTTTAGACTCTGAGTATGACCGTACCATTTTTTCCCCACTTCTACCTATAACATAACCACCAATACCTATTTGTAGTAGATTCCAAAATTCATTTTCTAACTCCGGAATTCTTAAATCAAATAATGGTGCTATGAACTTTACATAAATAACTATAAAACCAAAAGCTAACATTAAGATAGGTCTCCAACTTCTTTGAAGCCAATTACCTTTTGCTTCCGTAACTATGATTTCAGTTTGCATTTTCTGCAACTCTAATTGCTTTTGAATAAGAATTTGTTTTATAGCATTCTCAGCTAGAATTTTTTCCTCCTTTGATGTAAATAGTTTATCAAGACCTGACATTAAATCTTTTACTACACTACCCCCGAACCATTCAATTATTTTTTTCATATATGTTTGTATTCTTTTGTTGCATCAAAACTTGGACAAGCCTTTGAGGAAAAATCTCTATGTCCGTGTATGGTTGCTTCAGGATATATTTCCTTTAACGTTACCATTAAATTTTTTAAAGATAATTTTTGACTATCTGTTCTAGTGTCTTTTGGACAAAGGTCTTCATCTACTCCACCCACATAACAAACTCCTATTGAAAATTTGTTTTCTCCTTTTGTGTGAGCACCACCTCTAACGATTGGTCTTCCAACTTTTACACTACCATCTAGCATAACCAAAAAATGGTAACCGATGTCTGACCATCCCCTACCATCAACGTGCCATTTTCTTATGGTGTCTAAAGTTATATCCTGTCCCTCTCTAGTAGCCGAACAATGAATAATTATTTTACTTATCGTTCTCATTATTCTTTCTGCGTTCCTTGTCTAGCAAGTACCAACGTTGTGCCGTGTACCCCACCGACAAACAAAGCAAAGTGATTTTTAATATCATATCTATTTGCGACATTGATATCGCAAGGGTGCCTATGTTTAATAGGTACATTTTAATGTCTGCCATCCAATTATTCATCTTTATTTATTAATTTATAAATAATCTCTAGGTCTCCAAATGTGGTGGTATGTACCCAATAATTCTTCATATCTTTATTGTTATGCCTATTGTTATTTTCATTACCAAAGTGCTATGATTTCTGATGCAGTAGTGTTCTTTACCCATACTTTAATTACCTGTACCGGGAAAAACCCTACAGGAACTGACTTAAATACAATAGGACTATCTTGACCTAAAGGTGTTACCTCTAAATCGCCTGTAGAACCTACATATAAAACACAACCATTGTTTGCATTTTGTAAATCATCTACAGAACTCGCACTATACACAATATATTCTTGTCCAACTGCAGTAAAGATATTGTCATTCAATAGTAAATCGGTCTCGGCTTCAACATCAATAACTGTAGCTGAGGTTCCCAAAGTTACATTATAAACGATATCACCTGTTCTTGCTCTGCTTACTTTGAAAGTTCCCGAGTTGTCAACCAAGTAGTTAACCTTCGTTTCTGAAACATCTCCCTTCGCATTTACTGCAGGGAAAGGAATGTTTGCGTTGTCTGAAAGGTATGCTTCTACTGCGAGTCTACCTTGAATAATATTTTGTGCCATAATCTTTTATTTTTTATAAGGAAACTTGTTGTTTAACATAGCCTTCCTTTCTGAACAACCACAATCTTTGTTTAAGATTTTTGCTCCTGCCTCAACGACTGCTTTGATTCCTGTTGCTTTAGTTATTTTTTCTACTGTATCTCCTAGTCCTTTTGATTTCATTTGATTTTATTTTTTACAAGTACATAATTTGTTAGGGCAGGTAGCAACACTAAACATTAGTTTAGAGACTAACCAATTCCATTGACATTGAAACTTACACCATACTGATTGCATCCACAATCCAATTCTCACAAAGAGTTTACCCATAACTTTATTTTTTACAAATATACTAATATTTTCCTTGTCTATTTTTAGGGGATGATTTTGTACTACCCCCTGAACCTGCCCATAGTTTCTTGCAGGACCAATACCTAGCAGTCAATTTAGACTTAGCAGTTCCACACTTATGACGAGCCTTAAATGATTTTCTAGCAGCAGCAGAATAATTATGACCGTAACCCTTTGCACCAAAGTGGATTAGCTTTTCTTTTCCACCTGCACAAGCTTTAACCATTTTCTTTTTTCCTGCTCTGTCGCTTCTTCTTACGACATTACATTTCATTTTGCTCTTATCAGCCATTATGATTCTGCTCTTTTATTAAAACGATTTTGCTGCTTATTAAACCTTTCAGTCATATTAGCTAATTTTTTTGCTGCTCGTTTTTTATTTCTTATTGTTCTTGTTCTCCCTGCAGGATTAGAAGAACTATTTGTTGCGATAACCAAACTACCATCATCTTGAAGGGTGGCAGATTTTCTTTTTACTTTATCGTTCTTAGTTACCTTCTTTGATATCCTGTTGTCTGATTCAAAGGTTGCTCTACTTTTACGACTACTATTCTCGTTCTTTACTTTCTTTATAGTAGCAGTTGTAACTATAGTCTTGCCATCTCCTATTTTCTTCTTGGACATACTACTTCTTTTTTCTATGTGTTTTTAATTTATAAGGATGTCTATCGTTTTTATCATTTGCTTTTACAAGCAGAGGTGTTGAAATAGAATTTTTTAATTCTTTTTTTATTTTAGGATTGCGAGTTTTTTCTCTCATAAACCTTACACCATTTACAGAGTTAGAAGCGATTGTAGTACTTACAGTATCTGTAGCTTGATTAAATGTAGGGAACTGCCTTGTCGATTGCTTCACATAAGCCTTCATACATTTTTTTAGTTTTCTTCCTGATAATCCTTTACAACTCATATCTTATTTTCTTTTTCTTCTAACTGATTTAACTTTTCTTCCTCCTGCTCCTTGTTTACCAATCCTCGCTTTTTCAGATTGTTTTTTTCTTAAAGTAGAAGCTGACATTTCTTTTTTGGTAACGGGTGTCTTTCGAGAAACTCGTCTAGATGGTCTACAATATTCACTCTTACCTCCTGTACCACAAGGTTTGTTAGTACGGGTGTCTATCCATTTTTCTTCCCCCCATCTCTTTAAGTTAGAACCTGCTTTAGTTTTTCTAACCTTTCCTTTTTTCTTTCTGCACTTAGCAGTTGCTTGTGCAGCACGAGCCGACCACTTGCCGTAACTCCTCATTACCTTTTTATAACAAGCATCTTTAGGCATAGTCTATTTCTTTTTCTTGCCACACTTTTTATACACACTATTTGCAATCTGCTGATTTGAAGGAAGTCCCTGCTTTTCAGGTTTACCCTTCATTGATTTGTTAGCTTGTGTAAAATACTCTTGTAGTTTTGCCATATCGTTTATCTTTTTGCTTTACGCTCTTTTACTTCTATTGTTTTTCTTTCTATGTAATCTCATCTTTGAGCCTTTCAAACTTGCTCCACCAAATGCTAGGTTACCACCTGATGATGTTTTTCTTTCACCACCTTTTTTCTTTTCCCAAGTAACTACATCCTTGTTTGCAAAGTTAATTGAATTAAGGTCTACGGTTGTATTCTTGGTAGCACTACCATCTTCATAACCACCTTTTCTTTTTTTAGACTTAGCTTGACAGTCTTTTAATTCCTGTCCTTTTAATCCTGCACAACTCATATGATGTAATTTATTATTATCTTTGATACAAAGATATTAAATTTAATTGAATGCCTGATTACCTTAAATATTGGAGAGTAATTCGATACTTCATTAAAGCGAAGTATGGTTTAAGCCAAGCAGACTTAGACATCTTATTGTTCTTACATACGGAAAAATATTTTGACAAGAACGACTTTGATGAGTTTAATGAGTTAGTAAGTTGGGATAAAAATAGATTTGAGAATCTAAGAAAGGAAGGTTGGATAGAATCTTTTAGGAAACGAAAGGGAAATCGTAGAGCAGTATACCAATTATCATACAAGGCTCAACGAGTAATTACTTCTATCTATAAAAAACTAGAGGGTCAAGAGATACCTGAAAGTGCATCTTCTAACCCTCTATTTCTGAAAAATGTTTCCTATAACGATAAGGTGTATAGGAATTATATAAAAAAATTAAACAAGTCTATTCGACAACAACAACATCCCTCTCAGTAATAACTGTATACATATTGTCTTTAATCATCATTGTGTAACCTGCTCTTGAATCATAATAGATTACATCGTCTGTAGAAATATTTTCTACATCTGTACCCGGTACTACAACACTTGCTTTTCTATACCTGATGTTCTGAACATCATCAGCAGATAGTAAAATACCTGACTCGGTTTTTATTTCTTCTGTGATTGGGTTTATTAAAATATACTTACCTATTGGTTTCATTGTGTTTTGTTTTTCAGCCTTGTCCATAAAGAGCCATTCTTTTTTAATCACCGTATTTGTTTTTGTCTTCTTGAATCATTTTCCAAACCAATCCACCAAACACTATACCTACTACCACTACTCCTATAATCACATCTACTATCATTTGTCTTCGTATGTTCTTGCCATTGTTACAATAGCGTTAGTTGATAAAATCGTTGTTGCTACAGATACTGCGTTTTGTAATGCAGACCTTGTAACTTTCAATGGGTCTATAATACCCATATCATACATATCTCCATACACACCATTCTTTACATCATACCCATAGTCACCCGATACTAAATTTTCTCCTGTTATTTCCTCAGGGTCCAAACCTGCATTTGATATGATTTGGTTTATAGGAGCCTTTAATGCTTCCTTTAAGATTTGACTTGATACTGTTGAATCATCTAGATTACAACTCTCACTAAATAAAGCAAGACCACCTCCGGTAACAATGCCCTCTTCTAGTGCAGAACGTACTGCACATACTGCATCATCAACACGGTCATACAATTCTTTCTGCTCAAGGTCTGTGTTACCACCAACAAAGATGACCCCTACACCACCTTTCAATGAGGCAATCCTGCTTAAAATAAATTCTTTGTCTTGTTTCTTAGTAGCATTTTTATGAGCCTCCTGTAATTCTTTTATACGCTCAGACATCCCAAGCTGAGAATCCTCTTCGTTATCTTTAATGATGACCGTTGAGTCACGACCAACTATCACCTTGGCAGCGTGACCCAAATCGTTTACTGTCATCAAGCTTAAATCGTCTCCCGTCTTTTCACTAAAGTATGTAGCGTTAACACTAATAGCAATGTCTTGCATAAGTTCGTGTTGCTTATATCCAAAGTTTGGTGGGGGTACCGTACAAATCTTTAATCCGTTTTTCATAACGTTAGCAGCTAAAGTATTAACTACGTTGGTTGAGGTTGGAGCAATGATTAGTAATTTCTTACCTTCCTGTATAACAGGCTTTAATATATTTTCAATATTAAGAATGTTGTCAATTGATGCATCACTAACTAAAATATGTACATCCTCTAAGATACATTCATCTTTCTTTTGATTGTTTACGAATAATGGAGATTGGTATCCTCTGTCTACTTTCAATCCATTAGTATAATCATAATATGTTTCTGAAGTCTCTGACTTATCAACTGCAACGATTCCGTGCTTTCCTACTTTGGTATACACCTCTGATATAATATCACCTAAATCTTTGTCGTTGTTTGCAGATATGGATGCTACGTCAGCTAACATCTTATTAGAAACTTGCTTGGCTTTAGCCTTCAGGTTAGAAACAATTAAGTTGGTATCACTAGCAAGGTCCCTCAAGACTTGTGTCTTGTTATTTTTTATAAGTCTGTTCCCTGCTTTTATTAAAGCTTCAGTTAAAACAATAGCAGTTGTTGTTCCGTCACCTGCACTTGTTGCAGTCTTTTCTGCAGCTTCTTGCATAATTCTTACGGCAAGATGTTCAGTAGGGTCGAGCAAAGCAATAGACTTAGCTACTGTTACTCCGTCCTTAGTTACTGTGATTCCGTGGGTGTGTTGTGGAGATTCAATTAATACTGTTTGTCCTGCCGGACCTAAAGTTGACTTAACTGCTTTAGCTATTTTCTCGATTCCGTTAGAAAGCTTTAGTCTGCCCTCTTGGTCGAACAATAGATTCTTAGGGGTGTATCCTAGTTCTGACATAATATATTAAATTAAAGTTTTGACAAAGATACTAATTATATTTATCTTAGCCTCAGTAAAAGCTAATGTATAACTTTCGTCTAAATTGATATGTTGTTTATTACATCGCCTTATAGTAGTAGTAGATATAACAGGTAGATTAAATATTAACCCTTAGTGTTTTGGATTTAAAATCAACATAATTAACACAACTACTGATTATCAATAACTTACCTTTTTAAAATCAACACAGAATCAACACGGATATATTAAAAGATAACACTTGCCCTCTTAGCTCAATTGGATAGAGCAACACACTTCTAATGTGTAGGTTTCAGGTTCGAGTCCTGAAGGGGGTACAAAAAAAAAGAGGAACATATTATGCTCCTCTCCTTCCTATCAATCAATCAAATCAAAATCAACTACATTCTGTAGAAGTTCTTTCTGCCTTCAGCTAACTCAATACCGTCTGCCATCATATCTACCTTCTTGGCTCTATATGATGACTTCTTTAATTGTGCAGCTTGTGCAATACCTGTAATACCGTTGGGTCTATCGTTAATGAGTCTACCATCCTTTACGGTTAGTCCACCCATACTTTGAAACTTTGCTTTCATATCGTTTGTGTTTAAGACAAAGATACAAAAATTTTTATTAGATATATGTAACCAAAAGGTTATATAGGGTGCTGCCTACGTTTTGCAAAAAAGGAAACCGATTTTTTTTGATTGGGGACCCCTTTGATTTTGAATTTCCCTGCAGGATTTTCTAGGTTTTTATTTGACTTTCCATATTGACCTGCTGCCATCTACATTAAACCCCGGACCACCGGTCCTGTGTACCTGTTATCCTTCCATCCGTCCACATATCCCCTGTATGACCCCACCCCACCCCCACAAGGGGTAAAGTATATTGAAATAAAGAGAGGTAAGGGGTAGCCTCTGACGGGTTGTTTTATAGGCTAAACAAAAGAACGTAATTTAGACCCGTGTAACTTACTGAACTTCAGCGAGTTAAAACTAATTGTGAAATAAAATGAAAATTATAGTTGTTTATTAAAAGATTTAGACTAAATTTGTAATCTAATTAATAATTATATAAACTTAAATTAAACGAGATGAAAAATCAAAATGACGTATTTGCTAGAATTAACGACCTAGTTATCAAGGGATTAGAGAAAGAAGGAATGCAATGGTTCAAGCCTTGGAAAGGTGGCAATGAGAATGCACCATTCAACCTACAAACCAAGAGATACTACAACGGGTTCAATATCTTTTTATTGAATTGTGTAATGCGTGAAATGGATTGGGAACACAACCAATGGATGACGTTCAAACAGATTAGTGCTGCAGGTGGTAAAGTTTTAAAGGGTAGCAAATCTACTGAAGTATACTTTTGGCAGATAGGTTACTTCGACAATCAAACCGGTAAATTTGTACCTGCCAATATGATTGCTAGAATCAATCCAAGTGAGAAAATGGCTGACGGGAAAGATAGATACAGAAAGACTTTCTCTGTAAGATTTTACAAGGTGTTCAATGTATCACAAACAGAAGGCATCTCACCAATGGTGAAAGACGAGGTTGTATCTGATGTAGTTAACGAACCTAACCAAGTTGCTGAGGAATTAGTAAGTAACTATGTATCTAAGCAAAACGGGTTCAAGATAACCCACAGAGAAAACTCAGCATTTTACTCACCATCAAAAGACATTGTGAATATGCCAATGTTAGAAACGTTCATTGATGCTGATAGCTACTACAAGACATTGTTTCACGAGTTGGCACATAGCACCGGTCACAAGTCAAGATTGAATAGAAAGTCTATGACTGAGATTTCTTTTTGGGGTGACAATTCTTATGCTAAGGAAGAGTTAGTTGCTGAGATATCATCTTGGTACTTGGTTGGGTTGTTAGGATTGAATCCAAAAGATGGTGGTGGTAATAGCCAAGCCTATATCAAAGGATGGTGCAAGAACCTATCAGATAAACCACAGGAATGTGTTTATGCGATGCAACAAGCTACAAAAGTAGTTGCCTACCTGCAGGAATAATAAAACCAACCTCAGCTACCAACCTCACATCAGAAACGATGTGGGGATTTGGTGGTAGGTGATATTGCCTAATTTAAATTCATATCAAATGAAATACATTTACAACTTACACGGATTCAATTTGACAAGTGGTTATTGCTTTGAGAATATCAATTTCACAAACAAGAAAAAAGCCTTAGAGTCATTAGCTTACATCAGAGAGCATTGGATTAAAAAACTAGACTTGGATACATCTAATATCTTAAACACCGGTACAACGGCTGACGAACAATTTATCGTTGATGTAGATGACCAAATAAGAATCGTTTTAACGAAGAGACCAATCTATACACAAGTAGTAAAATACGTTTAACTAAATTATTAATATAAATATCAAATCAAATGAAAAATCAAATTTTTAACTTCGACTCAATCACTTTCAAGAAACACAGAAACTCTGAAGGTGTACAAGGATTATTAAAAATCGGTAAGTACGAACTATCAGTAGTTGCCGGTGAAAGTTTCTACTCATCGGTAGGAAGAGATTACTACAAGGTTGACAATCGCAGAAGATATCTTTCTTTTGAGGTTGCGATATGGGAAGATACCCAAGACGAAAGACAAGAGATATCAACTAGATTTTTTGTTGGTGAATTCGCTACCGACAACAATGTTCTAGGATGGCAATCAGAAAGCCAAATCACTAGGTTGATTGGTTGGATTGAATCAGCATTACCTCAGCAGGATATGTATTATAACTATAGTCCAAACGGAGAGACCTGCGATGCATTTATAGAACTACAAGAAAAGCTAGGAGATAAAATAGATATCGCTGCATTGGATAAAATAAAAGTATCTGAAGATGCCAATAACATTTTAGTAACTGAGTCTTGGACCAAGTTTATTGGAGCCGGATTTATGGACAATGAAAATGTTAAAATAAAGCACGAGGAATATGATAGATACCAATCTCAAATCATAGATGGAAGGAAGTATACCTTTAGCATTTCAGTATTAGTAAGCAATCTAAAAATTAAGTATGTAGATTTTGTTTCATCTGAATCTAATTATGAGGATACAACACCACATCTTAAAAGCCGTTGGTTAACACCATCTAAAAAAGCTAATGAGCACAAGTATGAGTCTTATACCATTGTAGGTTCAAACCGAGCACTAACACCTGCAGGAATGCTTAAAAAGGTTGAAGAGAGAAACGCTAATTGTCGAATCAGTTTTAATCTTTGGATGGAGCACGAAGCTGCGTTCAATAAGCAATCAGAGTTAATTAAAGAAGCATACCCGAATGCGACCATAACACAGGGTAAGGCTCGGTACACCACCACCAACAGAAAGATGGTTGTTACGTTTAAAGCCGGTAGTAAATTATTCTTTGATATAAGTACTTGGAATAACAAAGAGCCATTGACGTTAACAAAGGTGCAAGATGAACAGGCAGTTTCTTATTCTAATTGGAGTAATTGGGCAGATAGATTTAACAAACAAAAATAAAATATATGAAAACAACTATAGCAAAACTAATCCTTGGAGTCCCTGTGACTCTAGGGATTGGTATGGCTTTCGGACTGAAGGACCATACCCCTGTGAGAGAGCAGAAAGAAATCATAGAACAAGTCATAGATTCTATAGAGCCAACTAAGGATACCATCCCTGTGATTGAATACAGAGAGTTAGATTGGCAGGACTTTGTAGAGTCTACAATATGGGTAGAAAGCAGAGGTCAAGACTCGGCATACAATCGTAAAGAAAATGCAGTAGGAGTTTTACAAATCAGACCGATTATGGTTAGAGAAGTAAACAGGGTTTTAAGAAAGCATAAATCTGATTTAAGGTTTACTCTAGAAGATAGATGGGATAGACAAAAGTCAATTGATATGTTTGATATAATGGCTGAAGAAGAGTACTGTTGCATAGGCATAACATTTATGGAGTTCTGTGAGACTGTAGCTAGAAAATGGAATGGGGGTGGCAGAGGTCATAAAAAGAAAGCAACGCTAGGCTATTGGCTGAAGATAGAAGACAAGATGAATAAAATAGATTTGGAATTATAAATTATTTAGACTATATTTGTACTTTAATTAAAAAAATATGAAAGCAACACTACAATTTGAGACCGGCAAAATAAACTACGGCAAAGGTAAATCTCTTTGGACCCTAACCAAGGAGTTCAAAGACCAAAAGCATATGGATAATTTTATATCCTATATCTGTAGAACCAAAGGATACTTCTTAGATGAAGTTTACATAGTAACCTAGATAATTATTAATTAGAAAGATGTGCTAGGCATCTCACCTCACCTGACCTTGAAATAGTGGTCGGGTTTTGGTGGTAAAAAATATTATTAATCTAAATCATATCCAATGAAAAAAATTCAAAGAGTATTTATTATTTTATTTGCAGCGTTCATCTGTATCAACACTTGGAGGGCAGCATACATTAGCTATCTAGATGGAGACAAATCAGTAGCAACCCTTATGTTTATTGTAGGGGTTCTAGCTATGTATGTTCCAATAACAATTATAGATTTAAAGAAAGATAAAAATGAGATATAGTCAAGGACCGGTATACACTATCGAATCAATTAGTAAAATGAATATGGCTGAGGTCAACGAAGCAATAGCCAATGAGAATTGGTCAAGACAATTCGCTATGAATTTGTTATGCGACCACAGAGAAAAATTAAAAAAAGAAATGTTATGAAAATAGAACTGTCAAAAATTAGAAAAATCGCTGATGAAATAATGAGCGATGATGAATGGGTAAACGATAGCCATTCCAAATCAGAGCACGAAGGAGTTATGTCCGGACTGCAAATGTTAATGACTGCATTAGAGCAACCCGAAGAGGGCAAACCACATTGGATACAAGGTGAACCTTGGTTCAATAAGGCAGAGAAAAAATGTATTGCAGGATATTGGTACGTTAAAGTAACAGATATAAAATTTTAAAATGTCCAATAAATTTATTATTTTAGTACAAATTAAATAACTTTAAATGAATTATAATTACATACAAAGAGAGCATCTACTTGAGTTAAAGTATGATACCTCGCAGGACCACAAGTTGGAGATTCAAAAGCTTCAACAGGCAATCGACAACAAATCTTATGGTGCCAAGCACTATAGAAAAACAAGAGCAAGACTAACTAAGGAAGAGTTCTTATTTAGATTTGCCAACCCACCCGAAGTACATCCGGAATGCACAGAAGTTTATACTTATCTAGGAGGTATGTATATTCAAGTCATTGGTGACAAACACTATTGGGACAACGATGCAAACAACATCAAGCAACTTAAATCTTTAGCTGCATTAGAAAAATTTATGTGTTCAATTATATTTGATTCAGAATGAAGACAGAAGATATTATAAAAGAAGTAGGCAGAGAAGTTGTAATGCTTTTAATAGAAAAGAATAAAGCTTATGGAGATACTGCCAACGAGCCACCTAAAATCTTTTCTAAGCTATCACCTAAGGAAGGAATCCTTGCAAGGATAGATGATAAACTAAGCAGGATAAAGACCGTAGGTATCAATGATAAAACAGAAGATACTGTTCTTGATTTAATTGGATACCTGATACTTTACAGGGTCCAAGTCAAGAAGGAAGAGTTAAAAGAATTTAAAAAAAAGTTAGACTAAATTTGGAAAACAATTCTAAATAGTTTAAATTTGCATTCAATCAATTAAATTAAATCATATGTCAAAATCAAAAGAAATGTTCATTGAACAGAGGGAAGAGGACTCACAAACTTTAGGTGATTTCCTTGACGATACTTATCAGGTTGCTGAGTATCATAGCCAACAAAATTCTGAAGTACTAAACGAAATCTTTGAAGCTTGGGGAGAAATCTTTGGAGCAAGAAGAGTAAAATCAAAATCAAGTGAAGACGAAAATTTTTAATCAGTATGTGAGCAAGGTATGTTACCTGTTTAACCTAGATAGTGAATCACTATTTACTAAGACTAAGCGAAGAGATATTGTAGATGCAAGGCATCTTCTTTATTTTCTCTGTTCACAAAGACCAATGAGATTAGTTTACATCCAAGAGTATATGGCTGAAAACGGATACAACATTAACCACAGTTCAATTCATCACGGCATTGCTCAAGTAAAAAAGAAAGTTGAGGATGATGCAGATTGGAACGAGACTATAGAAAGTATTTTAAGTGAAGTTTAGTTTAGAAGAAATATTTGAGCAGTCATTGGAAGATGACTATGCAATATCTCTAGATGGTGAAGGATATTTATCAAGGTTAGTGTATGGGATTAAGATTGTAAAAGATAGTGAATCAAAACGGATTGAGATGTTAAACACAATGTCCGGAGGAGATTACTACAAACCCCTAACACTAGATGAGTTAAATGTTTTCAGAGAAAAAGGTTGGAGAAGTGGAGTTTATGTCTTAGCTTTGTCTAACTACCGTACAAAACTACTGATGATAGAACAAAGGATTCAGAAGCATATGAACGGTAACAAATCATCTAAACAAATTTCCTTACTAAAGAGTCAACGGACTAGGGTAATGAATCAGTATAGTGAAATCAATAAAAAATTTAATCAATTAAAATCAAATAATTATGGCGACAAAAACGCAAACTAAAACAAAGCTTACAACATTTGAGAAGCTTTCATCAGTCAATGTAAACAAGTACATTGAAAAGAAAAACAATCTAACTTATTTATCTTGGGCATATGCTTGGGCAGAAACTAAAAAGGTTTGTCCGGATGCTACATACGAGATAGTAAAAGATGAGCACGGGAATCCTTATGTATACGATGAGATGCTAGGGTTTATGTGTGAGACTAATGTAACTATCGAAGGCGAGACACTTTCAATGTGGTTGCCGGTAATGGATAGTAAGAATCAAGCAATGAGAAAAGTTCCTTACTCTTACACCACAAGATATGGTGAGAAGCAGGTAGCTGCAGCAACATCTTTTGATATTAATAAAACATTAATGAGATGTTTAGTAAAGAACCTAGCGATGTTTGGTATGGGGATTTATATTTATGCAGGTGAGGATATGCCTATGGATGAAGAGGTTGCCAAGGTAAAGCCAAAGGTTACTACAACACCGGTAAAGGGAAGTACTAAACCAATACTAAAAGTTGGTGATGATAAGTGGGATGCAATGGCTAATTTCTGTAAAGAAAACAAAGCACTAGGATTCAAGAAGCTTTGTGATAAGATAGGTACTAAGTATTCTTTGAGTGCTAGTGTAAAGAATGAAATTAAAAACCTTATAAAGTAATGAAGGATATACTAAACAAACTAAGAGATGACTCTGAATATTACGGAGCATTTGGAAAGCAGTATCTTTCTAACTCAGACATTGGAACTCTTCTAAGTAATCCAACTCAATTTAGAAAACCTCAAGATGATAACGTTAACTTTCATAAGGGTAGATATTTTCATCAGTTAATACTTGAGCCGGAGAAAGCTGCAGAGACTAACTTTGTAGACGTATCTTCAAGAAACACCAAGGCTTATAAAGAACAGGCAGTCAATGGAATCATTATGCTTGAGAAGGAAGGACAAGAGATTAGAGATTGTGTTCAGGCAATGATGGGAAACCTACCATTCTTTGAAGGAATCAGAGAGAAGGGTTGTGAGTATGAGGTACCTGCAATAGCAGAGATACACGGCATAACTTGGAAAGGCAAAGCAGATATTGTTTGTCCTGATAAACTTATTGATTTAAAAACAAGTGGTTCAATTTCTGAGTTCAAGTGGTCGGCTCGTAAATATAATTATGACAGTCAATGTTTCATTTATCAAAAGCTTTTCGGTAAGCCATTAGTATTTTATGTGGTAGATAAAACAAGTAAGCAGCTTGGAATATTCAAACCGTCACAAGAATTTGTAGACAGGGGAGAACAGAAAGTTATTAGAGCCATAGAGGTTTATAAGAATTTCTTTAGTGAGAATCCTAAATATGATATCAATGAATACTATATTGAAGAAACTCTTTAAAAGAAAAAAGTGCCGGGTAATGTGGTTGGAAGTTCCAATCAACTGTGCTACCCGAGATGATAAGGACGAACTTATCATTGGAATTATTAATCACTTGGAACACACAATTAAAATCAATTAAAAATGGCAGAAGAAAAAATCTTTGCAGACGGTTTCTCTTTTAAGAGAAATGACAACGCTCCTGAATTTGTAGTAGGGAAGCAATCAATTAAAGTGGATGAAGGTATTGCTTTCTTGAAAGCAAATGCTAAGAATGGATGGGTAAACCTAGACATCAAACGTGCAAAAGGAGGTAACTACTATTGCGAGTTAGATACTTGGGAAGCTAAACCTAAACAGGACAATGCTCCTAAGCAGGAAGCTTCTAAGGAAGAGGTGGACCTACCATTCTAGAACCACAGATTAGTAGCAATCAAGGGGGATTAATTTCCCCCTTTTTTCTACCCAATAGATGTTGAAAATGTTGTGGATATCTATACTTTTAATTATCTTTACAACTTACTATTCTTCCTTAATACGAGAAGAAAAAATCAACATTATCAACACAAGTCCTGAGAATCAATCACTTAGGAAAATTAAATCAACACAAAATCAACACAGTTATGACACCAAAGGTTACAATCTTTCAGAATATAAAAGAAACAGACACTCCATTTCATAGAGAGGTGGATGTAATCCTAGATAGAATCAAGGATGGTGCTTCAAAGAAATTAGTTAAGAATATAAGAAGCACAAAGGACAAGACCGAGAGAAATGAATTAAAGAAAAAGCTACCTGCATTATGTTTCTCCGGGGTATTTAATAAAAGAAAAGACTCAGCATTAGTTGAGCACTCAGGAATTATTTGCTTAGACTTTGATGGGTATGAAAAAACAAAGTTACTTCTTGAGCACAAAGAAAAACTTACCAAGGACCAATATATTTATTCAGTATTTATATCACCATCAGGTAATGGCTTAAAGGTTTTGGTTAAGATACCTGCCAATAATGATAATCATATTAGTTACTTCAATGCATTAGAAAAATATTTTGACTCACCTTACTTTGATAAGATGTGTAAGAATGTTTCAAGGGTTTGTTATGAATCGTATGACCCATTACTTTATGTGAATCCAAACTCACAACTATGGGATACAATATCTGAAAAGGAATATCAGGAAATGAATTCCTATCAAGATGCACCAACGATACCAATCACCGATGAGAATAAGGTAGTAGACATTCTAGTAAAGTGGTGGACTAAAAAGTATCCAATGACTGAGGGTCAGAGAAACCAAAACTGTTTTGTTTTAGCTATGGCTTTTAATGATTATGGAATAAGCAAATCATTAGCAGGGTATATCTTAAACCAATATGAGACTAAAGGTTTTCCTCAATCAGAAATCACAAGAACAATTGAATCAGCATACGCTAATACAACAAACTTTAATACCAAGTACTATGAAGATGATGAGAGAGTACAGTTAATTAAAGATAAGATAAGAAGAGGTGTATCAAAAAAAGAAATCCGTCACCAATTAACAGAGGCAGGGATTGATGGCGAAGCAATTACATCTGTTATAAATAAGATTGAAAAGGAACAGGCAAAGCAAATGTTTTGGGAGAAGAATGATAAGGGTACAATAAAGATTGTTCACTTCTCATTTAAAAAATTCCTAGAAGAGAATGGATTTTATAAGTACTGTCCTGAAGGTAGCCGGAATTATGTGTTCGTTAAGGTTACTAATAACTTAATAGACCATACCTCAGAGAAAGAAATAAAAGATTTTATATTAAACTACCTGCAAGACATAGATGATTTAAGTATCTACAATCACTTTGCAGACCACGTTAGATACTTTAGAGAAGAGTTCCTTACTCTACTATCAACTATAGATATTTACTTCATAGAGGACACTAAAGACTCTGCATATTTATACTATCAAAACTGTGCAGTAAAAATATCAAAGGGTACTATTGAACCAATTGACTATTTAGATTTAGGTGGATACGTTTGGAAGGACCACATCATCCCACGAAAGTTTAGGATTTGTGATGAGCATCAATGTGATTACTCAAGGTTCATTGGAAACATTTGCAACAACAACGAGGAAAGAGTTAAGACTTTAGAATCTACGATAGGATTCTTAATGCACGGTTATAAAAATTTAAGCTATTGTCCTGCAGTTATATTAAACGATGAGGTAATATCTGACAACCCTGAAGGTGGTACAGGTAAAGGTTTGTTTATGAATGCACTATCACAAATGAAGAAGGTTGTTGTGATTGACGGTAAAGCTTTTGCTTTTGAGAAATCATTTCCCTATCAGTTAGTATCAGCAGATACACAAATACTTTGCTTCGATGATGTTAAAAAACATTTTGATTTTGAAAGATTGTTTAGTGTTGTGACTGAGGGTTTAACCTTAGAGAAGAAGAATAAGGATGCTATTAAGATTCCTTTTAGTAAGTCACCTAAGATTGGAATAACAACTAACTATGCTATCAAGGGTTCAGGTAATTCGTTTGCTCGTAGAAAGTGGGAGATAGAATTACATCAGTACTATACCAAAACATTCACACCAATGGATGAGTTTGGAAAACATTTCTTTGCTGAATGGAACGAGGATGAATGGTGTTTGTTTGATAATTTTATGACTACTTGTTTACAGGATTATTTAAACACAGGTTTAGTTAAGAGTCAGTTTGTTAACCTACAAATCAGACAACTGTCTGCAGAAACATCTCACGATTTTATTGAATGGGTTGGGTTAGTAGATGGTCACAAGAAAAATGAAAGCCTTAGAGTTAATGCAAGACTCCCGATGCAGGACCTTTACTTTGATTTCATTGGAGAGTATCCTGACTATGGACCAAAAGCTAAGATGACAATCAGTCGCACAAGATTCTATAGATGGTTGCACTCTTATGGCACACACTTAACCGGATTGAAACCTGAAGAGGGCAGAGATAATAGTGGTAGATGGTTTAGAATCAGACCTAAGACTGAAGGTGAGGTACAACAGAACCTTGAACTATGACAGAAGAACAACTAGACAAAGCCTATGTCAACTCATTTCGTGTTATTATTTTAGGATATGATATAGATGAGATACATCAGGATGAAGGTGACGTTGTTGTGTTTGCTCATAACGCATTGAAGCGAGTACCAACAAGAACAGATTTAGAAAATTTATTAACCTACTTCTCCGAGGTAGAAGATTTTGAAAAATGTATAGCCATAAAAACATACCTAGACACCCATCAGTAATGACTAGAATCACCGGGTTCTCGGATGAGATGATGTATAACCAATCAAAACTTCTTCACGATATTGTTTTTAAAACCACAAAACAAAAGGTAGGTAGAGGTAAGAACGCAAAGTTTATAGAGGTAAGAAAGTATGATGTCATACAAGAGGTGGACGACAGGGCGATTCAAAGTTTAAAATATTATAAAGAAAAAATGAAAGACCCATCACAGATTACATTTAGAGATTACCAAAATAAAATAATTGTTGAAGGCTCACACATCCTTACTAAGCACGGATTCCTTTATTTAACAATGGAAGTTAGGACCGGAAAAACCTTAACGAGTTTAGGAATTGGAAGGCTAATGAATAAAAAGAATGTGTTATTTGTAACCAAGAAGAAAGCAATAAGCAGTATTCAGAATGATTACCTAGCTTTAAAACCTGACTTCGATATTGTAGTTATAAACTATGAATCATTGCACAAGGTAGAAGGTGTTTTTGATTTAGTTATACTTGATGAGGCTCACAGTATGGGTGCGTTTCCTAAACCAAGCAAGAGAGCCAAGCAAGTAAAACAATTGTTGTCTTTATCTAAGAACCCCAATGTAATTTTACTATCAGGAACCCCAACACCTGAATCATACAGTCAAATGTTTCATCAGGTTTATGGGATAGAAGGAAATCCATTTAAATCTTTTGTAAACTTTTATAAGTTTTCTAAACAGTATGTAAATGTTAAGCAAAGAAAAATCAATTCTCTTTACATAAACGATTACACGGATGGACTACCTACGATACTTGAAAGTATGAAGCCTTACACAATATCTTTCTCTCAGAAACAAGCAGGGTTTAAGGTTGATACTCGTGAGCATATCCTTGAGGTAGATGTTGAGCCGATTACATACAAGCTTACGGCTCAGTTAAAAAGAAATCTAGTGATAGAGGGTAAGGATGAAACCATATTAGCAGATACCCCTGTAAAACTAATGATGAAGCTTCATCAATTATATTCAGGAACCGTTAAGTTTGAATCAGGTAACTCTAAAATTATAGATTACAGTAAGGCTCAATACATACACGACAACTTTGGAGATGTAAAGATTGGAATCTTTTATAAATTTAAAGAAGAACTAAACGCTTTAAAAAAAATATACGGTGACCAACTGTGTACAGAACTTGAAGACTTTGATAACACCGGTAAGTCTATAGCGTTACAAATTGTATCAGGTCGTGAGGGTATATCCTTACGAAAGGCAGAGGCACTTGTATACTACAACATAGACTTTAGTGCAACAAGCTATTGGCAATCAAGAGATAGGATGACAACTAAGGAAAGATTAGAGTCTGATATCTATTGGATTTTTGCAAAAGGTGGAATTGAAAACGACATCTATAAAGCCGTATCAAAGAAGAAGGACTTCACGGTTAATCATTTTAAACAAACATTATGAGTAAGAGATTTGAAACTAAAGAAGATTTAGAAAGAGAACATTTAGCTATAGCATTGTTCTGTAAAAAGTTTCTTGCAAAGTGGAAGAAGTTAGACAGGTATGATGTAGACTACAAAGTAACAAGGGATGGTAAGGTATGTTATGTTGAAGTTAAAGGAAGGAATAGAGCAATGATAGATGCGTATCCACTACCTGTTGCTGCTAGAAAAATGGTTAAGCTTGTAGATAAAGGTGAGCAATCAATTGTAATATGGGATTGTTATGATGGGTTAATCTACGGTAACACAAAGAACCTTATTGCAGAAGCTACCATTGGTGGGAGAAAACCAAGACCGGGTTCTGCTAATGATAAAGAGTTAATGTTATACTATTATGAGCAGGATGAGTTGTATACTATAAAGAAAGATTAATTATATTTGTCTTATGAGATTCATTAGGTTCTTGGTAGTTTGGATAAGTCAAAACCTAGCTATCCCTTTTTGGATTGTAGGTCACATACACCTATCCATTCACAACTATCACGAGGCAATAGAAGTTGCATCATCAATAAGTATGAACCTCATAGTAGCCATTGGCTTCTTTGAAGACTATAGACAAAACGGATGACCGAACAACAGATACAAGCTAAAAGAATAAAACAGTTAGAAGCAGAAGGATATTATGTATTAAAATTAGTTAAGACAAATAAGAATGGTATCCCTGACCTACTCGCTATACCTCCGAACTCTAATGTAATCTTCAGCGAAGTTAAGACCCCTAAAGGAAGGGTCTCTGAACTACAAAAATATAGATTAAAAGAGTTAGAGAAATATGGATTTACAACTGAAATATTTAGAGGATAAATTAGAGTACGAAATAGATGATTGGTTCTATCAACAACTAGGATTGTATACTATAGACGAGGCAAGTTTAATTGTTGGACAAGCTATACTTATACTATCAGAACTTCCAAAACAAAGTGGATGGTCTCAAGAAGTTGCCGGAGTAATCAATACCAATAGAGATGATGCTGAACCTTTGTTCTTTAGGATAGAATATTTAAACGAAGAGGGACACAATACAATACTTATAGACTTAAATGAAATTGAGGTAGACGAATACCTAGACTTTATAAATCAAAAGAAATCAATTAAATCATATTTAAATGGACAAGCAGGAGAGAATGAATGTACTATACCTGAAGGATAAACAGTTCTTACATCTTCAGGAAATTATTAAAACACTAACAGGTGTAGATGTACAAAAAGATAAGAGCAGGATTCAACATATTGTAAATGCTAAGATGATTTACGCTATCATATTAAGGGATGCCGGGTATGGTTGTAGTGTAATCTCTAGGTCAATGGTGATGCACCACGCTACAATACTACATTACTTCAAATCTTTTGATGGATATGTTAAGTCAGATGTACAATTCAGAAACAGTTATGAAAGAATAAAGTCTGAGTTTAATAGAGAGTATGACCCAATATATTATCTATCAGAAGTTGAACTAAAAAAAGAATTAATTTCTTTGAGAATTAAAAACGAATTAGTATCTTCGGAACTAGAACTTTGTAAGAAGAATCTCTCAGAACAGGGCAAGAGGTCTAAGAAGTTTGATGATATATTTAAATGCATCGAGCAACGTACAAGACCCGGGACAGAAGACAGAGTACTCTTAAAGATAAATCAAATGTACAATGGTATATACAGTCACAGAAATTGAGAAGGTAATTAACTATAAGACTTGGTCCGACAAAAGAAAAATGGATAAGCTTTTGTTTATGGACTGCTCTATGTATTGTAACCTAGGTACAGACTCAACAAGAAAAGAAAGAGAAGAAGTAAAGAAGACTTCTCGTAAAATCTATACTGCAATCAAATCAATTAATTTCAATATGGGGGTTTTATTCCTCCAAACAATGGACCAAAAGAACAGAAAAGAACCTCTATAGCAAATGTCACAAGACCCGTCAGCGTATGATAAAGAACGTATTGCTCACATCAATTACCTGATGGATAATATTCACGACTCCACTTCTGAAATATATGAGTCCTTAATAGATAGAGACTTTCCTACTTTAAAAAAAGAAATAAAACATTTGATGTCCTCCCTAAAAGACATTTTAGATTCAACAGAGGATGACATATGAGTACAGTCAATTTGCAACAGAGAAACAATTATTTGAATTTATTAAAGAGCACTTTGTGTGCGACTTGACACCACCCCCTACTAAAACAGATAGGTATGATGGGTACTCTAAGATGTATAATGTGCATATAGAATTAAAGTGTAGGCGAAAGCACTATGATACTTTAATTATCGAGAGAGGTAAGTATGATTCCTTAATGCTTAAACCTAATCCTGTTTATATAAACTCCACACCTAAAGGTGTTTGGGGTTTTTATTTGAAAGACCAAGTGATTGAATGGGTTGAAAAAGAACTACCAAAACAAACTGACTTCTCAAAAAGAGAAAACATTTCAAAAGAAATAGGGATGTTAGATGTGAGCAAGGGGATAAATCTTATCACCCTTGCTTCTGAACTTCCTTTCTAATCAAACCCTCCATCACCGAAGCCACCTGTACCAAAGCCACCTCCACCGAAGCCACCTGTACCAAAGCCTGATTTCTTTTTACTTTCACCTTTTTGTTCTTTCAAAAATTCTTTATCAGCTTTTTCTAAATCCTTTAGATATTTTTCTGACGAGTTAACTTTTGATGTAGAACTTCGTTTTGATTTATTACTACCTTCTATTGTATACTTAGAGTAATTCAAAAGCCTTAGTATCATTTCACCCGGGTCACCTTCATCAAGCTTAGAGTAGTTGTCAAAGAACTTTGCAATTGTTGGTGCAGGTAATCCTGTTATGGTAGCCAACTCAAGATAAACTTTCATAAAGTTATCTGCTCTTTTCTGTGGGTCCTTAGTGTTACTTGCTGCTGCCAACTTTCTAGTAATGCTTCCTGCTATTTGTAACACACCTACAGATTTTGACTGACTCCCTGCCCAAGGCTTGTCCGTTAAATAATCACCTGCCATTGTAACAACTTCTCCTAGTAAGAACAAAGCGTTCAAGTTACCAATGACTGCTGCTCTTATTAGGTCTTCATCATCATCGTCTCTAAAGCCTCTAAGTAATCCCGGTAGTCCCATAGATACATATTGAAATAACACAGGCATAAAAATATGATACGTTACAAATGTTCTTAGGTTCTGAGTTAGAGTTCCTTTACCTGCTTTAGTATCCATCTTAGAAACCATTCTATACAGTTCTCTTGTCGCAATAATTTCTTTTCTTAGATATTGTTTTGGTGTTGTCAAGAACATATTTAATGCTCTAGTTATTGGGTCACCTGTCTGTAAGAAATCTTTATCCTGAAGGTCTGAAGATTGCTGAGTTCTTTTTGTATCTCTCTCAAACTTTCTTATAGCAATATCAATTGCCTCCTGCTCACTCTTTCCATCTTTAATAGCTTGTGCCTTATAGTAAGAATAGTTTGGTAAACCACCTAACATAATTGCATTTCTATCACCCCACTTTGTAGTATACATCATAAAGTTTAATGCCCAATCCTTTGCAGGTCTAGGAATAAATTCTTTCATCTGAGTATCCGTGTAGGTTTCAATGGCTCTCATTATACTTTGGTTATTTCTGTCTTGCATATAAACAGAATTAGCAGTAACCTCTTTCCAAACTTTTAGTTGTTGAGTTTTATTCTTTGCTGCATACTTCAACCAATTGATAGGACCTATATCATTCATATAAGTAAACGTAGACGTAAGCTGCTTGATAGCAATCACAGGACTTAATGCAAGTCTTGACAAAATGAAAACATTATTCATTCCGTTTATTACCGAAGCTTTCAATCCTGTTTGTGTACCTCTAGTCGCAATCTTCTCTATCATATCTTTAACAAACCCGTAGATATTTTCTCCGTGTATATCTATGATAGCATCCTTTACATACTTGTTCTTAAAGAACTTATCCATATCCCTAACTGTTTCTCCATAGGCAGCTACATATTCCATTTCATTAATGTATGTGTTAAGCACATCCATCATATCCATATCTCTTATTGGTAGCGTACTATTGATTCTAGTCTTGGTTGCAGTAGCACCAACTGCAGTTCTCATTACATTACCTGCACCAACGATATTCATTACATCGGTTTCTGTCTCAGCAATACCTTCTCTGTAGATGGTACCTGCGTAGTAGTTATTCCAAGGCAAGTCAGTTCTATAAAGCTTCTTATAAGTTTTATTATAGTGACTATACAATGAAGGATATAAAACCTCTACTTGCCAATCTGCAACTGTCTTAACATCGTCATCTATCTTTGATTCTATCTCAGACATAACTCTCCTTGCATTGGCTCTGTTCTCTTTTTTCTTTCTGTTCTTTTCTTTTGCTGAGTCTTCCTTGTTGATGACCTCAACACCATACATTTCAGGGTTCGCAAATGAATCTAAGTTAGCAGGATTCTTATACATATTGTACAAGTAAGCCAATTGGTTTTGACTCATAGCAGGTAGCATAACCCCATCAGTTATCTGTATGTTGTGGTCTACTCTTACCCTGTGCTCTCTTGACTTTTTCTTCCAACCTTTTCCATAAGTTTCTAAAAGAAAATCTTGAACTACAGTTTCGTTTAATAACATTCTTCCTTTAAACATTCTAGAAGATGCATCTATCCTTTCGGTAAACATTTCATTTAATCTTCCTCCAAACATTTCACCCGGAAGTTTGTCCAACCTCATCATTAATCCATCTAATGCTTCTGCTGAGGCAATGAAATTAAAGATACCCTTCTTGGTAGTACTAAAGAATGTTCTAAGTACACCACGAGTCGCTTCCTTTTTTCTTCTGTCTGACTTACGGTTTCTCTTTACGTTATTCAATTCACTCTTTGCATCAGGGTCCGTCATATCCACCCTCGTTTCTGTTATGGCTTCGTACCCTTCCTCAAATTGTTTGTTGTAATACTGATGCATTTTTAATAGTTCCTCTTTCAATAAAGACCTACCGTATTTAACTAACTCCGTTAAGGTATTAGCAACACCATCTAACTCAGTAACCTTTTGAGAGTTACCATTATCCATTCCTAGTGCATTGTTGTACTGCATAGCTAGTTGAATATCAACCATCTCTTCTTGCTCGGCTACCGTCTGTTGAAGCTTACCCATCAACTCATCAAATCTAGCCAACAAAACTAAGTTTGCTTCTGCAATATCCTCAGGTGTAGCTTTCTCAGAAAGAAGATTGCTCTTAATAAATTCAATTCTTTTTAGAATTTCACTTGTAATTTTCTTTGGTCTCTTTCTATTATTTACAACCTCAGTATATTTTCCGTTTAGGATTTGAGATATCTTTCTCTTCAAAGATTTAACATTGGTTTTGATTACAAATTCTGTAACCCTTTCCATAACGTTATCTATATTGGAAGTATCTGCAGCAGTAACTTCATTAATTAAAGCCATTACTTCTTTAGTATCGTATATCTCTTTAGGTAAAGACTTACGAATAAAGTTTCTTACCTGAGTTTTTACTGCCTGTAAATCTCTTGCACCCTTCTTGGCTTGTCTTAAAAACAGTCTTGCTTTTGCTAACTTAACACCCATATTCTGAGATGGTCTAATATCTATCGAAGACTGTAAGTCTGATAACATCTGAGCCTGTTGAAGGGATAGACCCTTTCTTGTTTTTGTAACTTGAGTTCCTTTCTTTTTACTACCAACTGTGTATGTATCACCTTCGGCAATATACTCAGGCTGCTGCTCTAAGAACTCTATAGTCTTATCAACTATCTCTTGTTGAGTTAATTTGTTTTTTCTTCTCTTGTTATTCTTAGTAAGCTTTTGTTTGTAAGCTTCAATCTTTTGATATAGTTTTATACCTGCTTGTTGCCCACCCTCTATGTTACCAAAGCTTTTAGGTAATGATTCAAACAAGTCTGCATCAATCTCCATCATCTGATTAACTAATTTAGCAGGAAACTTTTTTGTTCTAATAAGGAAATCTTTTATCTGACCTTCCTTAAAGTTATTAGACCTAGCCTCTAAAATATAATCTTCGATTTCTTTTTGTTGTCTACCTTTATTCTTGTATGGATTAATCTTATATCCTCTAGAGTTTACTAAGTAATAAGAACCTCCTCTACCATATTGGTCAAACTTAGATTGCTTAACGCTATATCCGGGAGGGAGTAATTTCTTTACTCGATATAAGTCAACACCCTTAGGGAAGAACCCTTGAGTATTCATTTGATAGTACCTTGCAATTTCTTCAATAGATTTTTGTTGTCTGCCTTTTGGTTTAGCACCATCAAGCTTCTGTACAATAACACCTCTACTTCCAAAGCCACCTTTCTTTGCAACCTTTACTTTGTCTCCTAATATATCTTGAATGTATTCAACGAGTTCGTTACCGTCAAATCCTTTTTGATATACGTCTACAATACCACCATCTTTTTTTCTTTTGATGATATAACTTTTTTCTTCAGGACCTAACTCAAAGTTTTTTGCACTATTAATATCTCCCTTGAATCCTCTAGTACTAATAACTGCAGTACCACCCGGTTTTAAATTAGTGTAGATGTCTTGTACAATACCATCTCTAATCCCTTTAGGCACAACGTTCAGTACATTCAGGGATACAATAGCATCGTATTTTTTATTTATGTCTTCAACCTTGGTGTATGTTACAGGCTTGTTACCCTTCCATCTTTCAGGATTTATTTCATACGAATCAACCTTACTTCCTAATGTCTTTGACATTGCATCTGTTCCAAGTCCAAGACCTGCACCAAAGTCTAACACCTCACCTTTTATCTCTAGGTTATTTAGAATGTTTGCAGCTTTTACATAGCTACCTGTGGTTGTTGCTACTTGCGTAGTACCTGAAGCCTTAGACAATGCCTTGTCTATTTTCTGTTGTCTACTACTTTGCTTTCTGTTTACAGTAGCTACCTTAGGTATTGCACCTGCACTTGATGTTACATTTGACTTAGCAAAATTAGGTTCTGCTTTTCTTGATACCACCGTCTCATCTGTGTTGTATTTAGTATAGGTATCTGTTACATCGTAAGATTTAAAGAACTTGCTTGGCTGCATTATCTTTTTAATCTTAGCCTTAACTACCCAACCAAATGATGGGTGATGGTCTACATCTTTAGGATTCGTTTTAGCAACCTCAAATGTTGTCGGGTCAAATTCAACGAAGGACATAATCTCACCACCAACAACTCCCTTGTTTAAGGGGTCGGTCATTCTACTATGAAACTCGTTTAGATTCTTTACACCAATTGCTTTCTGAAATGTTTTATCAGATGCAATCTTTTGGTTTAATATTTTTCTAAGGTCAGGAGAATAATTGTTTTCAATATCTAATAAAGTAACCAATGCTTTTGGGTCTCCTTTAAAACTATTTAGATTTTTTAATCTACTGTTGTTTTTATTATTGAATTTTTCTAACGCACTCTTTCCTTCTTTAGATTGAAGTCCACTATTAAATGCATCAATAAGTTTTTTCTTACTAAGTATTTTTTCATCAAGAACTAAATCAACTAACGATTCAAAAATGTGTTGCTGAAATTGCCAAGACCCGTTTAAGGTACCGGAATGTGGAGCAAACAAATCTGCCTTACCTTCTGTTGCGTTTCTAATAAACCCTTCAGCTTGAGACTTTGTATTGAAAGCAGCAAGGTTAGATACGTCACCTAACTTTCTGCCCGTTTTGTTCATAATGATTGGAACGTAATTACGTCCACCTAAAAGATTTATACTGTACCCATTACCCAACTCAGTTAAACCTGCGTTAGTATAGTCGTACATATTAGTCACAAAGTTTCTGCCATCTAGAGTATAAACATCCACATCCTGAACAAGTTCTTTAACCCAAGGTCTTGGGTCGTTTTGAACTTTAGGCGAGTCTATTATTTCTATTTGTTGTCTAGGAAATTGTAGGGTTCCAACTTCACCCTCTGAACCTTGCTCTTCTTCTTGTTGTTCTTGTTGTTCTTGTTCTTTACTTATGGTTTCTAAAGCTTGAATATCTGATTGATTCAAAGCTTCACCCTTTCTAGTCTTAGTTGATATAGCATTAAGAAGGTCTACAATGTCTGCATCGGTTTTACCGAATTCACTTGAAGAAACATCAACACCATACTTAGCTAATACTTTTTCTATACCTAAAGTTCTTGCAATAGTTTTTAAGAAATCAACTACAATGTTTTTTTGTGGCTTAGTTAAGGTTCTATATTCTGAAGATAGTATACCAATCAACTCGGCAAGTCTCTCTTCATTCTGAACTATATCACCTTCATAACCTTTAGCGAATCTCTCAATACGCTCACTAAGTTCACTACCCTTTGGCATTACTTTTCTTACAGACATAAGCATAGTCTCTGCAGCTTTCGCAATAGCAGGGTCGCTTTTAATTTTGTCCATCAGTACTGCGTGAAAAATCTCGTGAGGTACTGTTGTTTTTTTAGCAGAAGATAGGTTAACGTGAATGGTTTTGTTGTCCGGATTATACTCTGCCCTACCTTGACCAAGTTTTGCATACTTTAAAAACTGCTCGTTGTCTTCGTGCATTACTATTTTAACATCAGGTAAGACCTTAGCTATTGCCTTGGCTCCTAACTCTGCTATCCTAATAACATCGTTTCTAAATGGGTTTTTATTTTTACCACCCTTATTGTTTCTGTTTATAGAAAGGTTGTCTGCCCTTACATCAGAGTTATCATTTTCCTCGTTAAAGAATTCATCAATATCATTCTGCTCTTCAGGAGTAACTTGTGTAGTGTTCTGAACTTCAGTAGTTCCATCTTCAAAGTCTTGAATTTTTTGTTCGTTAACTCTTCCCTGTTGTTGTTCTATAACCACCTCTCCAACAATAGCAGCAAGTCTATCGTTTACTTTGTTTAACAATTCCTGCTTAGGCTTAGATAAAATTTTATCTTCAGATTGAATCTCATTGTCCAACTTATTCTTTTGGAAGATTAACTGTATAGCTTCTTTCTTTTGTTTTGTATTATACTCCTTTGGAATCTGTTCAAGTGCACCTTGAAGTTGTCTTACTAAATCTAATTCTTCTTGTGCTTCTTTCTTTGTAGTAGCATCCTTAGTATCAGCAATACGTTGCTTCAATTTTGTGACGTACATATTCATATAGTTAGGGTCCTTACTAACTTGCTCAAACATTTTAAAAACCCTATCATCTAGACTCTGTACCTCTAATCCACTTACGGCAGTAGCCATTGCTCTTGGTGCTCCCAATACAAATCCACCTACTGCTTCCTGCAAACCTGCACGGTTAACTCTTCTAATCCAATCTTGCCAAGTATCAGGAGTCTTAAACATTTCCTTCTCCTTGGAATCATTATAGATATCTTTTATTGTAAGTTCTGCAGCCTCTTGTAAGAAACCTGTTTCGTATTCTGCAGCACCTGCTCCTGTAATAACAAGACCACCTCTAGCAATCATACTAGAAACATCTTGTCTTATCATTTCAGAGAATGTCTTTGCAGTTGTCTTACTGTTAGACCTAGCCATTGCTCTACCAATCACACCGTTTAAGAAACCTTTTTGTCTTAGTACGTTTCTAAGTCCAATAGCTTCTAGTGTTCCTACTGCTACACCAATTGGTATTTTTACTGATTGCTTTTCTGCTTCAGAAATCATATCGAAGGCAGCATCTTTTTCCATCTCTTCATTAACGTGGTCTGTAACCTGAGAGTACATCTGAGCAGTACGTTGTGCCCAACCTACAGGACTACTACCACCAAGCATTGCCGGTAAAGATTCTGTAACACCAAGTAAGGCACCACCCCAAAAGCTTTGCTTCTCTAAGTCAGACCATTCCTTTGTTGTTTGCTTTACACCTGCAACTTCTCGTAAACCATCACGAGTAGCCTCAAGCATACCCAATGAAGTATCTGCGTTTGTAGCAGTACTTGAATATGAATTTCTGTACCTACCACCTTGCATATCTTTTGACTTAGCTTGGTCATATCCTTCCTCATATTTTAATCCTTTTCTCGCAAGGTCTAAAACTTTTGAATGTGCCTTATCATATGCAGACTTAGGTGTTATATCACCGACAGGGGAAACGGGTATCCTAGCACCACCGGGTCCGGGTACTCCCGTAGCTAAAGCAATGTTTATTGCGTTGCCAACAAACTTCCAATCATTGGTATCTCCTCCAAGGATTTCAACCATTTCGTCTTTGCTTAAATCAAAAACACTAGGGAATAAACTAACACTAACTTTCTTATCCGTACCCAACTCAGGGTCTTTCAAAGTAACCATTCCGTTCTCGTCAATGTCTTCTTTTGGTATAGTCTCTCTATAGTTTCCTGAAGGAAAGTCTCCGTTCTCTAAGGCAACTCTAGCAATCTCATTTTTATATTCCTTCTCGGACATTCCTGCATTAGGTAATGCGTATGTAGTTCCATCAATCAAGGCATCCATTACTCCTGCACTTATCCTAGCACTACCATCCAACAATGCATTGTAGAAACCACCTGAATATGAACCCATATCCTGTCGCATCTCTAAATACTCACCTGCCATTCTGTCTAATTGCTGCCCTTGAATCTGAAAGTTTTCATCTTCTACTCTTAAATCAGATAGCATTTCTGTTGCTCTTTCATTAAGTTTATTCCATTGCTCGTAGTTTGCTCTTAAAACTTCATCGTTTTCTAGCTGCTCTTTTGTTACGTTGGAAAGTTTAACCTCATAGTACTTGTCAAGTTTGTTCTTGTACAATGCATACTCCTTTACACGATTTTCAAAACCCTGTGCCTGTTTGTTGAAGTTCTTTACGGTTTCAAGAATTTCTTTTTCGTTGTAAGCTTTTCTTTGATTCTCTACTACAACACCTGCTTGATTTAAAATCTCCTCGTTTTCTCTTCTGTTGTCTCTTAAAAAAGCTTGAAGTTCTTTTGCAGAATCTTCTTGAGAATCAGATATAGAAAAGAAATCACTTGCTCTATCTAGATTTACATAAAGCTTGTTACCATTCTCAGCTTCTATATTCATACCATCACCTAGATAGTCTGCAGTTTTAAAAGTAAAACCGTACTGAGAAAAATAATTTTTCATCTTAGGAATTACTGATTCCTCAGTATCCGTTAATAGGTCGGGGTTTATTACATTGTTAACTGACTCTGAAAATGGGTCCTCTACAGAAGCATCTGTTAGGTTTATATCCTCATTTACAGGTTGCTCGTAGTTGTCTTTTGTAAGGTCAAGTTCTTCGGGAGTATCCGATGAAGATTCTGACTCTGAAGAATCCACAGTACCACCCGGCATACTTGGGAGAACCACTTCTTCTGATGAAGCAAATGGGTTTTGAGATTCGTCTTTTTTTTTTACGTCTTCAACTTTCTCATCAACCTGCCCGTCCTTAAAGTATAATTCATTAAACTCTTCAAAGTTTGCAAAGGCACCCTCCATTACAAGTTCATATATTTCTTCGGGTGTTGACTGTCCAACGTAGGCATCGAACTCTGCTCTATCGGCAAAGGCACCTTCCATCATTATTGAATACAAATCGTCATTCATACTTATTGTGCTTTAAATCTTTTTGTTGCCTCCACTCTATCTACACCATCCTCAGTCATAATCTGTTGAATGGTTCTTTTATTTTTCTTATTAGCAGCCTTTTGTGCTAGTCCTGAATTTATATCTGTTAACATATAAGTCATCATTGCTTCTATAGAATCCTGAGGGAACTTCTTAGGTTCTTGACCCGGCTTAGTAATTGTAACAGTATTCACACCGTCTGTTACAACAATTCCATAAGGCTTTCCAATCTTAGCTAATGCAGGTGCTTGGACATCATCATCAGATAATCCTTTGATGTTTTGTGATACAAACTGTTGCTGCATAGTTTTGTATGCAAGGTCAACTGCCTGACTAGGTGTTAATGGTTGGTCATCTTTCTTGGCACCAATTCCTGTTGGGTCTTTATATTTAGAATCGAAATCATCTGCATCAACACTATATCCACCGGCTGCATTCATTATTTTAGTAGGGTCAGATACACCGTGTATAGATACACCGGCTAGTGCCCATTGTTCTTGAGTAGGAACCTTACCTTTTTCTGAAACAATAATTGCATTTTCTCCTGTTCTGTTTAATTGAGAATTTGCATACTCGACTTCTAATGTGGTTTCACCTGCTGCATTTGTTGCAAATCTTATATCTTTAAGTCCTGCCTGAATACTTTTAGGGTCTTGAAGTATAGCGTTTACTAATACTTTACGTTTAACAGGGTCTTGCTCGGAACGTATATTCATCCATTGACTAACATCGTTTCTCTTCTCTTCATCAGCCTTGTTATTCTTGTTAACATAATCAGGTGCATACCCATCTTTCTTACCTTCTCTTTGTCTGTATACTGCTTCTTCTTCTTCTGAGTAATCTAAACCAATATCTATTTGAGATTGGAATGCTCTCTCTGCAACTTCAACCTGAGCATCGCTAAGAACAAATTCAGGATTACCGTTTTTTGTTTTAACTAAAATCTTATTCTTCTTGTCATCTTCAGACAATTTATCCCAAGCCTCTTGAGTATTGTCTCCTTCACCTATGATATATGTATCATATCCTCCAACGTGGTCAAACAACATAGAAGCTGCGTTTGTCCCACTTGCATCAGGAGATAGTTGTGACTTAACATAATTCATTTGTGCCTCTTTGTACAGGGTTAGAGTTTTTAAGTCTGCTATATCCACACCCGTTGCTGCAGCCATTTCTGCTAATGCTTCATCACTTAAATCACTCATATTCCCTGAGGGAGATACCTTTGCAGTAATGTCGCTAATCTTTAAAAGAACATCTGCAGTAAGTTTATTTCCTAAATTCTTAAACTCAGCAGTCTTATTTGTTCCTAATGTCTTTAACCACTTCTCACTAGCACCGACCATATCAAATTCTTTTGTATTTGATTTTAATCTATTTTTTAATGCGAATGCAGTAGTTGAATTAGTTAGTACACCATCTGAGTTATATCTACCTACACCTATCATACCCGTGTTAGGGTCTATGGTCATCTCGTGATTTTCTAAGTTACCTAAACCCTCTACAGATGCCATTAGGTTTGCCTCAAGTCCTGAAAGTTTTTCACCCGGTGGAGTACCATCTGCCATCAGTTTCATTTTTCTCTGATACTCTGATTGATATGTTTCAGCTAGACTAAACATTTGGTCTGTACCATCAACAAGGTTTTGTTGCATAATGGTATATCTTCTTGGGTCAAGCTGACCACTCTTTAGTAAAGTGTTCTGCATTAAGGCTTGTTTCTGAAGTTTTGCAGCACCGTCTAATGCAAATGTGTTTGCTAAACCAAACTCCCCTTGAGGAGTATTGTCTAGAACTCTTTGATATTCTCTTGAAGCTTCATCTATTGCAGCCTTTTTTTCTTGTCTTACACGAACTTCTTCTTGTAGTGTATTTGAAAAATTCTTGCCTACCTCTGCCCAATTTATTTGGTCTTCTGCTTTCCTTTCAACGTACTTATATGCAGTCATATTTTTCTAAATTTTAAAAGGATTGTTGTATGCGTTTATGTATTGTGAGTTTTGAAACAACATTCGTTGTTGTTCAGGACTTAGTTCCCTTTTGAACTGTCTAAACTGTTTGTTACTCATATTACCAACTGCACCTAAATCTAAATTAGTAAAGCCATCACTCCCTGCTGCTCCCATACTTTTAGATACACCACCATTTTTACCCATAACATTTCCAAAATCTTGAAACTCTTGTGAGTCTAGCGACATACCACCTACTGCAGCTTTTTGTGCCGACATATTCTGTGAGTATAATGGTACTAATTGCATCCCTGCTTGAGCAGCAGCAACTGTAGATTGAATACCCTGTTGTTTTGCAGCTTCTGCTCTAGCTTGTGCATCTGCAGCTTTCTGTTGGTTACCTGCTACTTCTTCTAAGTCTAAAGCCACATCTAAGTCTCTTAGTCTTCCGTCCTCTTCTATAATAGCGTTTTCAATATTTGTCATTTCATCAGCCATTGCTCCTCGAACACCTGCCTGACCTTGTTGTTGTGCAGCATAGATTCTACCTGCAGTAGCTGCAGAGCCTCGTTCACTTTCCATACCTGCATTCGTTGCTTGTGCACCTGCACTTAGCAATGCTTCTCTTTCTAAATCATATGCCTCCTTTTTAATGGACATATTTTCTGCGAAGTTTACATCTAATTTTTTTCTAGCCTCTTGCATTGCTGCTGCTGCATCTTGTTCAGCTTGTGCCTGAAGTTTTCTTTGTTTAGAAGCTTGTGAAAAGGACATCCCTGCACTTGCACCTGCGATAACTAAACCCCCAATTGCTGCCGTTGCTACTGCCATATTATAATATTTTTATCATTTCTTGTGAGTACGAATCTGCCTTTTGATACCCTACCTTTTCATAAGTAGATTGTAAAGCTTTGTGTTTTATTAAAGCATAACAGTACTTAGCATCTAAATTCTTACATAAGTTAGTTAAAGTCTCTATTAATAAACCTAAAGCATTAGTTCTTTCAGGCTTCTTTCTATATTCTTTATTTGATATAATCCAATCAACCCAAGCTACTTTAGAATTAGTCATATAAACAAATCCTGCACAAATAGGTGTGCCGTCTTCATCTAATATCATCATACCACCCTTGCCATTGTCAGGAAGGAAATCTCTAGTTGGTGTTTGCCAACCCCAATCACTCCACCATTTTTTCAAATAGATGTCGTAATCTTCTAAGTTAAGTGGTCTTACGTCAAAAGTCATTATACATTACAAAGATACTAAAATTATGGGTATGATTTCATTACTTCACTCTCAACTGCAAACAACTCTGTTTTATTAGCATTGTAGTTTGTTAAAGTAAAAACTGCATAGTGTCCCAAAATACCGTGAGATTCTGCTACGGAATTTTTTAAATATAAAATGTATTCACTTGGTCCCGGAGTTTGAGATGTTGGTATATTGTTTTGTGTAACAATTCTATTAATACCTGCCGGTAAATCTACATCTATACTAGTAACCCTGCCTATTAGTTTTGGCACCCCGTTGTCGGTAAAATATAACATATCACCGATACTAATTATTCCACCAATAAAAATAGATGTTGGAAAATTAACAGTAGTGGTATTACCTCCACCAATAACAATATCGTTGCTAGTTGCTATACCATTTAAAGAGCGTAAAGGAAACTGATTACTATTAGCACTTGAAGTAAACGATTGACCTGAGTTTCTTATAAATGCAAATTGAGCACCTTCTTTTGTCTCGTAATAGTTGTCTGCAGTTAGTTGCCCACCCTCAATAAAACCTGTGTTTTGTTGGTCACTAAATATCAATGTATCCCAAGAGTCATCACCTTCAAGATTTATTGTCTTAAAAAGTTTATTGTCTAATGGGTTCTCATTAAATACTGACTGAACGACAGAAGGATACCTTGTTCCATAATATTCGTTTCTACTCTCGTTCACGTTATGACGGTAAAGGTTACCCCCTTTAAACGTATAAAAGAAATTATTCATTCCTAACATCCACTCAGGGTCGTAAGAATAAAAGGAAGGAAATCCTTTTACACCACTATCATAGCTTAGTGTGTAATTTTTATTTTCTATTACTTGGTTGCTCATATTTTATTTTTATTAAGGACAATGAGTTGTATCTCCACAATCACGGTCTAAGAAATTATATTGCATTGCGTTTGTTGTAACCCCTGTTCCTGTGCTTTGAATTGTACCACAATAGATACCACTCTCTAACACTCCTGTTACTTGGTTTATTCTCTTATACTCAATAACCTCTCCTGTAACATTAGTTCCAAATCTATCATTCATTGTGTATAGTCCACCTCCGTTACAATCATCTACTGTAATGGTTCCACAATTAGTTTGTTTTGCAATAACAACACCCGATGGTCCAACTTCAAAAACATATCCTGAAGAATGTTGATACCAACCTAAATTAGCAGGTGTCGCTCCATTCTCATCTACAAAAACATAGTCATTAATTTCTATTACGTTTTGTACGGTTCTATTAACTACAGGAACGTGATATAAAACATTATCAAGTAAGGCAGCACAAGCTAAGGCACTTGTGTTTTTTGGTCCACTAGAAATCATAGAAGGAATAGCAGCAGGGCAATCTACTGCAAGGTCAAATACTGTCCCACCACAAGGACCTATAAACTTAAAGTTTATAGTTGTTGGACTTTGGTTTGGTTTAGGTATAACCATAATATTATCACCCGGTAATTGAGCAGTAACTTGAACAGAACCCGGATTAACAAAAACACTTTCAGTATTTCCTGTAGGTTGAAACCCTGTTCCAACATATTGATTAACTGCTAAATTATATGTTGACCCTGAAATTCCACAGTCTCCTGCCGTAGAACCAACATAGGTTGGTAAACCTGCAGTCCCTTGTAGTAATCCATATACAGGCGATGATAGTGTGTTGTACACAACTCCATCATAAGTAGCTTCGATTCCATCAGGGAAACTCCTAGGGTCAAACAGTACAACAATAGCACCCGTGTCTGTTGTAGTTCCACCTAAATCCATATCTAAATAATAAACACCTGCATCACTTGTAGAAGCTGCAATACTATCTCCACAAGGTGTTGCACAAGAAGGACAAGCTTGAGGTGGTAATAAATTACATACCGAACCTGCTAATACTTGTTCTCTAGCTATTACACCATCAGAATAAAATCCTGCAGGTGCACATTGAGTTAATGCAGGGTCAGAGTAAACTGCTACTGCATTATTTAAATTCGTTCCGTCAATATAATAATTTGGCATAATTTAATTTTAAACTTGTGGTCCCTCATCACATCCACAACAGGCAGCTTGTACACTATCTGATTGACAAAGGTCTATTAATGTTGGTGTTCTATAATCATAAATAACATACAGATACTCTCCACTTCCTGATACAGTAAATTCAGCTTTGTAATAATTAGGTGCTAAACTACTGTCAATAGGCGATGCTATTGTAGAAGCTGCTATTGCCTGAGAAACTGCTGCAGGTGTATTAGGGTATAATGTATCGCTTCGTAAAAATCTAAACTTATTTAAATTCAAATTAAACGTTGCATCGTCTGTACTGTATTTGTTAAACGCTAATGTTACAACACTTCCGTTAGGTGGTATGTTACCAATTCCTTGAACTCCTGAGTTTACTTCATAATAACTTACCACAGGATTTGTGTTAGCCGAACCAAATATGATAGGCACAGAGTTAACAGGTGATGAGTATCCATTTTGATTCCAATTGAAATCATTGTGAACAGTATCATCGGAGTTAACATCAGATGTGGCACAAATATTTATAACAGTCATTTCATTTTGTAGAGGACAGTTAACTGTGAATTCAATATCAACACTACCGGTTGGTATAATTTCTAATTGCATTTCACTAATGTTTGCTAGTGTTTTTTGAACTACCAAAGTTCCTGATGTACTAACAGGTCCTGTCTGAGTAGAGAAATTATTATAGGTTGCTACAAGATTAACAGTTCCTACTATGTTTATAATCTCATAAGTTATTTCAACATTACCCACGGAATTACCTAGGTCATAACATTGAGATAATTGTTCATCTAAATTATATTGAGATGTTATACCACAATCAATACAATCTAGCATCACAGGAAGCTTTTCATTATTTCCTGTAATAACATATTCATTCATATAAGGGTCGTATCCTCCTAGCTTCTGTGTGTTGACTTGAACTTGAAATAAATCTCTAAACCAAGTACGCATACCCATCGCTGATATAACTGCAAGTTGGTCATTTTGATAACTACTTCCCGATAGCATTAATACCACACCTCTTTTTGAATCAGTAAAATACTTTTCAGGACCCCATTGAGCAAAGCTTTCAGGGTTGTGGCTTATTCCAAACTCTTCAATTCTTGCAACTTGAGTACCTAGAACTTCGGGTACTGATTGTAACAAACTACCAACACCTGCATCAGACAGTATGTTTTTACCCGACAATACATAAGATATTTTATCTTCTTGCAGAGTAAGCACGTCTGTCTCTCTAGCAAATAGTTTTTGAATTGGTCCAAAAGATTCCTCTAAAGCTTTAAAGTTTAGAAGACCTCCATTAAATTCATTTAATCTATTGACATTGGATTCGTCATTGTAAACACCACTATACGTTATATCGGCAAATCTATTTACCTCAGCATAATCTATTGCCTGAGTAGAGGTAACTCTGTTACCAAATATTAATTGCCTTCCAAGTATACTGTCTCTTATCTTATAACTTTCTACACCGTTTCCAAACGAAAAACAATTATACATACCAAGGTTTACTACCCCTGCTTGAGAATCTGTTTGTGGTGTAATGTCAGTAATATGATTTCCTTTTGAAACTGCAGTAGAATCAATAGTTATACTTCCACCAAAAACAGGGGGTGTCGCAGGACTAAAAGCCATTGACCCACACTCTCCATAAACTGAATTAACAGTAGTCCCCGGTGCTACAGTAAACTGTCTAGGTATACCTTCCATATCAATATAATCAAACCCAATTGGTGATGGCTCTGCAGCAGCTACGGTTACGTCAAAAGAACATATTCCATCTTTAGATACAACATCATAAGAGTCTGCACCTTCATACCAAATATCAGGAGAAGCATCAATAGGTGGTGTTTCAAAAACCAATGTATTCTCTGCTCTAAATACTGTTATCTTTACCCTAGCATATGACCTTTGTTTTTTTGTTCTACTACAGGCTCTTGTTCCTCTTACTAAAAACAATAATTCGTTAGTAGTATTATTTCTATAAAACTGATAGTAATTATTACATAGACTTTGAGGGATATCACTCGGTGAATTTCCTAAATCACTTTCAAGTAATGTAGAAAGATACTCATTATTCGGTGGACAAGAATTATCTCCTGCAAAAGCAACTCCATTGTTTAATGTGTCTCCAATATTATCTCCATTAAACCAATCTAAAAAACTATCATAACTGCTACTTGAAGAATATGTTTCTGTCAACTCATATGTCCTTCTTTCACAAGCATTGTTACCGTCAGACCTACCTTTTCTTTCAAAAAATAAATCAATTACTATTCTAGAACCTGCAGGTATATCATAATCAGTATGGGTTGAACCCGGTATGTTAGGGTCTGCTACATTTAAATTCACAGGGTATTGTACCAAAGGATAGTGGTCTCTTCTATCTGCAGTTTTATCTCTTCTACCAAAATCTACAACTGCATCCTTACCAACTTCAGCATTAAACTTGTTGGTATTCATCTTCATATAAGTTCCTGCAGGTTGTGGGACAAACTCATCTGACTCTCCACCTTCTACAGGAATTTCTAAGAAGTCTGCAGTCTTAGATTCTTTCTCTAAAACCGTAGCGTTTACACATCTACTTAAAGCACCTCTCGTATCTGCTTTTACTATCAGCCTCTGTCCCTCAGTAATTTTTTGTGAGTTTTCACCTTCTAATAAAAAATAAGCTGCTGATGTATTAGGGTCTTCAAAGAATATATTAGTATAAATTGTTTCATACTTTTCTTTATCAGGCTTAACTACAAATTTATATTTTTTTGCCCAACTTGGTGCCGTCTGTGTTGTTGGTATTGTTACCTGAATACTGTTTTTAAATTCAGACATTCCACAAGGGAAATGCTCTGTGTTGTTTGGACTCACTAGAGCAGGTGTTGCTCTATTAAACTCATCCATATAAACCATACCAACTTCATACCCTCTGTTACTGTGTAAGCTTTCTGCTACTCCAATCTTAGCAAAGCTAACTTCACCAAAAATTATTTCATAATACTCATAAACAGATTGTGTTGGTAATGCTATATCATCTACAAACTCTACTGCAGGTAATTCTAATGTTATTACATTGCTTCCCGGAGTAGATATAACTTGTATAGGTTGTGGACCTGTTGCACTAACACCACCGTCCTTCTTAACTAAAGTATCTAAAGCTGCGTTTATTGAACAGTAAAAAACATCTGTAAAAGTTCCACCGTTACAAGAATTGTTTTCAGGGTCTGCAGCATCTTGCAATGGCTTAATATTACTAAGCGTACCTACTTGTTCTAAAAAAGATTGACTTACAGAATATTCATAAATACTATTAAAGTTTTGTTGAACATTAAATATGTATCCAATTTCTGTATCAGCTTGTTCTTCTATAGGGAAAGGTGCAGTACCATTAAAAGATGAATGATTAAATCTCATTGTCACCTGTATAGCTGAACCTGCAATTAAGTCTATGTCTTGACCGAAGTCTATTTCAAAACCTGCCTGAGAATTGTTGGCAGGACCTATTGAATAATTTACTTCCTTAACACCATCCTCCACATCTTCAATACCAATTGATTCGTTTGTTTGACTCGTAAAGAAAGTAAGTCGAGTTGGATTTCCGTCATCGTCTGTAAGGTCATAACCTTCTACATAGTTACCAAACATAAGCCTGTTACCCATAATGGTTTGAGCCTGTGCGTATCTAGGAACATTGTCATAAAGCCTTAGAACTTCTGCTTCAGGAAGTATTGTAAATATTTTACTATTAGTAAAAGTAAAGCTATAGTCTTGAAAATCACTATAGGCATTTTTCTTTTTATCTAATTTTTCTATAATTTTAACTACGTTTGTATCGTTGTCTTTGAAGAGTATATCAACACCTTTCACTAAAGGACCACCTGAATTAAAAGTTACTTCTGCAGTATTTGTGAAATTAACCATACCCTCGTTGAGGTAACTATCAGGAGAAAACTCAAACGCTCCGGGAGTAAAAGCTGCAGTTGAAAACTGAGATGTTGCAGAGTACTCATCATCACTATACTTGTACCTATAGCCAAAACACAAGAACCTGTCCTCCATATAAGTAGAGTCTCCTGCAGAGTTTATAAGCCTAACATTCGGAGATGTAGCCGGTGGTTTTTTTATAACTAATATTTCATCATAAGAAAATCCATCAACTCCTGCTATAGGGTCTCCGTAATTAAATTCTGTGTTTATTTTTCTAGGAGCATTATAATTGTCTGTAAAAAATAATAGTTTAGAGTCAACTAAGTTTACTCCTGTTATAAGATATTCAGGATTAAAATTTAATGTTGTCTTTTCACCACCACCATCATTAACACTAATAACGTGATACGTTATTGAATTACTGTTATCGTCATACGATACAATCATATCTACAATACCTGTAGGTGTACCGGGACTTTCAAATGTTGGGTCGTGTACAAACCAATAAATGGTTTCATTAGTACCATCTTCATAAGCACCAATACATCTAGCACCTTCACTTAATGGGTTTCCATTAAACCTGAGCGTAGTTAATTGTGTGTTCCCTTTTGAGTTCTCTATAACTCCAATCTCAGAGCCTTCTGTAGAACCCATACGAATATTTAATGCATCAACGTATTCCCCGTTTGGAACGAGTCTTTCGTCAACCATCTTATTCATTTTACCTTGAGTAAAGTTTCTTGTTGTATTCGCCATATTACTTAATCCACTTGTCTCTACCCCTCATATTCATCAATAATCTACCGGGGTGTATGTTACTTATTCTAATCTTAGCATTTCTTAGTAATGCTGATTTTCTTTTCTTTGCTCTAGCAATAATATATTCCTGAACACCAACCTTTGAATTAAGAATCGCAAACTCTATGTGAGCATAAATAAATTCTTCAAACATTTTGTTTACGTTAACAGAACTGTCGTTACCATTTTCCATACCATCTGAAACATATTCTAGGACAATCAACTCTCCTGAAACTCCTGAACTAAAATTTATTACACCACCCTTAGGGTTTATCTTAAATGTAGGATTTGCATTTGCAGTCTCTGTATTAAGTCCGTAACGTGCACCAATGCCATATTCAAAATACCAATTACCATCACAGTTGTATCCTGACTTGCCATACATTTCTGAGTTTTGGTTTAAATATATTGACTGCTTAGTGCCTCTTATCCTATCAAAATCTAATGTAGATTGTTGTGGTGATAATGCGTTTCCATCAATATCAAATAATATCCTGCAATCATTATCCTGTAAGTATGCACCTGACCAATTAGTCTGAATATTTTCTGTAAGTGGTTTAAGTAAACCATTTTGATAAATAGAAACACGAACCCAATTTACATAGTCAGATGGTAATACATATCGAAGTTGGTCACAAACACTTAACTCTAATATTTTTATTTCTTTAAATGCATCATAGTTTAATTCTTGTATTGCTCTCTTTGCGTGAAACAAAATTTTATATCTTTCTTCGTTGTTTACAAGACTATGATTTCCTGTATACATTAACATAAAATTATTTACGATGTCCTCTAGTGATACATATTGATATGACCCCCAATTGGCATCTTCCGGATTTGCTCCTCCGTTTTCGTAATACTGATATTGTGAAATATATGCCATAATTATTTTTCTTGTTGGTTAGATACATTCTCTTCTGCCTGAGCAAACTGAACCGTACTAACTTCTCTAATAGACATTCCTGCGTATTGAAGTATTTTATTAACTAAGTTCACCTCATCATCATTTGGTAATTCAAAATCTTGATAGTCTGCTGCTCCCTCATCGAAGGCAGGTTCTCCACTTGATAGTGTAACGTATGTCCATCTAGGGATATACGGGAATCGTATGTATTGACAAATTAATTGTCCCGGATTATTTATTGTTGTTGGATAAGCCTGTCCAACCAATCCTTCTTGAGTATATGCCGGATATGACAAGTTAGGTTTTGTAAGCAACGAATTGTTTAACATAGTTATTTTACTATGAGTAACTTTCTCTGCTTCCTTTTTTTCGTCAGGTTGGTATATGGTATAATTTAAAGGAAAGGTATTTAAAACACCCGGTGTTACTGTAAGAGTATTTACCGTTACATTTGTTACAACTAAGTTGTAAGAGTATCCCTGTACTTCAACTCCAACTATATCTCCAACCATAACTCCCAACGCTATAAAGTCTGCATTGGTATCAATAATCTGATTGGCACCACCTACGTTAGTCGTAGTTGTTCCACTAAATATTACTTCATTATTTATTAGTATTTTATTTAGTAAGTAATAGTCATCGTTTGTTGTAAGTAATGAAGGTAAAAAATATTCACTACCACTAGATATAGTTAATGGTCTTGTAATTGAAAAAGTATCAATAACCTCTTCTAAACCTTTTGTAATATCGGCATAACCCGTTCCTGATTTACGAGCATTCTCCTTGCTAATCTGATAGTTGTACGCATAAAAATAATTCTCAAACAAATCCAACTGTGCTTGTTTAGCAAACAAGTTGAAGTCAGATGGAGATATGTATCCATAGTTATTTTTATTCAGGACGGACATTACCGTTTGTCTAACTGAATTTATCATCTGTAATTCTTTTGCTACAAAGATAATGAAAAAAAAAGACCCCTTCGTTTTTGAAGAGGTCCCTTAATATAGTTAGTGTTAGAGTCTTATTTTTCTAACAAAGCTTCTAGATGTTGTAAGGCATCTAAGCCATCATCAGATTGTAAGTATTGACATACAGAATCTATAGGCTCTTCACCAAATGGTACGTTAAGCATTTTTGTTTTATTAGTTGGTGTACTATACCATACTTCTTTATTGCTTTTTCTTGTACTTAAAAAGCCACTATCAAACAACCTTTGTACTGTGCCCATAAGTTTTAAGTCAGGGTCAGCGATAACCTCTAAGAAGTCATTAGGATTGTTTTTAGCATACACTAATACATCACGTTTCATTTCTGCAGTAGACACCTTAGAAGTATCTACACCAAACAATACTCTACATACATTCTCTAGTTGTTCTAATGATAATGTTTTAGCCTCCACTAAAGCATCAGCTTCCATCATTAATACTTCAACCTCGTCTGTTGCATCTTTGCTTTCATCAATCTCAACAAACGCTTTGCCGTTCAATGAATGATAGTGTAAGAATTTCTGTAATACCTGATTTGCTTTTTCTACATAAAGAAACCCATCTTCAAAAATGATAGGCTCTAATACTACATTCTTATCTTGCTCATCTACAAAACAGGAGTTTTGATTACGAGCATATCTGAGTTCACGGTTAGTACCCGTATCCTCGTCAAAATGTAATAGTTGAAATCTTTTAGAATGTTTTGTTGGTAGCATATAGGATAAAGGTGCTACACCTCTTGTTAGCTTGTAGCTTTTGTCTACAAACTTTTGTTTCTTTTGTTTTGCCATTGTATTTAAAATTAAATTAAAGTAAAAAAAAGGGGGGAGAATGTCTCCCCCCAATTAAAATCAATCTTACGATTGGAATAACATAAAGTTATTTGCACCTAGAGTACATACTGCTCTTTCAGATAAGAAGTGTACCTCCATAGCATCTAAGCTAGAAGTTCTTGCTCCACCTGCTGAACCTGTAATCCAAGTCTTGTAACGTCTGTCTTCTGTTTCAGAAGCTCTATATCTAACGTGCAAGAATGGTCTCTTAGCGTTCTTTCCTAAGATTTGGTCATAAACTGAAGTAGAACCTGCAGGTACTAACAATCCGTTTACTCTACCTGAACCTGCTGCTGCAGAAAGACCACCTCTCATTGTTGGGTCGTTCAAGTATTTCCAATCAGACTTGTAGAAATCGTAACCTCTACGGAATCCTGTAAATCCTAAGTTCAATGCCATATCTTTTTCATTGTCAAAAAGACCGTAAGATACACCACCTGCTGCATTAGAAGACTGCTGAGAAAGCATATCGTCAATGTCGAAAGAGAAATCTCTATCTACAAATACAACGTTTTCCTCAATTGCTCCTTGCTTATCAAGTCTTGAGATAATAGTATCCCATTGTGTTAGAGCCGTTGGTGAACCACCTGCCCATACGTTACCTCTGTTTCCAACAACATAGAAGATTCCTTCAGAACCTTTGTTACCGTACTCAGGGTTAATAGCACCGGTTGCTGCACCTGAACCTGCTTCAGCAGGAACTGCTTCAATCATTGCAGTCTCTAGATAATCGTCAAAACGTAATCTAGTTTCGTGCTCAGACTTCAAATACCATAGGTATCCGTTAGCACCGTTCTCTGTAGTTACTTCAACCCAACCGATTTGTGCCATATCAGAACCTGATACTGCATACTTATCTTTAATGATAATTGGTGAGTTCTCGAAGATTAGGTCGTCAGCTTCTAGGCTTCCTTCCATCCCTACTGTTCCTTTTTTAAATTCAGAACCGTAGATAAACACAGTAAACTTAGCACCTGCTCCTGCAATAGGAATACCTGCTAATGGGTAAAATGCTACGTCAAAAGTAAAGTTAGCTAAGTCAACATCAGTTACAATTCCTTTTACGGAACCACCACCTGCATTGTCAGATACCATTACTGTTTGTCCTTTTCTAATAGCGATACTGTTACTTGCACCGAAAGCAGGGTTACCTGCATCGTTTACTGCAAAAGTAGCTTCTTTAGCATTAATTACTGCTGCAGTTGTACAGTCAGTATACTTAGTATGCAATCTTCCTTGTTCTGCCCATTTGATAAGGTCAGAGTTAGATGGCATTTCTGCTCCTACCATTCTTAGGAATGAGGAGATTGTTCTGTTTCCATAACGCTCAAATTCCTTTTCGTAAGTATCAGGAAGATACTGATTCAAGAAATCAAAGTTAGTTATGTAGTTTGATGCAACCGGCACTTGTTGTGCTGATGGTTGTAAATCAAATCCGGGTACGCTTTGTACACTCATAATTTTCTTTTTTTAGTTTTGTTATTATTTATTTCTATTCCTAATCTTTAACCCTCTGCTTGAAGCAGGAGTTACAGACTTTATTTGCAAACCGTTATTTGCTTTAGTAATTTCAGGAGTACTACGAGTTGTCATATTTACATTTTTTAACTTCTTCATAGTTGCATCTGCCGAAGCAGATTTGCCTTGCTCATAAAAAAACTTTGCAAACTTATCAGGATGCATCGCCATTGCTAGTGACCTGTGGTAACCTACTCCATCTACTAACTCACCATTTTCACCTAAGAATTTTTTAACAAAATTCTGTGGGTTGTTTTGCTGATTCATAATTTCAGTAGCATCACCGGGAGAAAAATAAACTGTGTTGTTATCTTCTAACGTAAACTCAAAACCTTTGAACTCACTAAAAACATCATTAGTCTTTTTATCATACAACTCCTTCAAACGAGATTGTTGTTCCTGAACTGTCTTAGCATTCGCTATATAATCACGGTAAGCATTTAACTCTTCTGTATTCTCATCGGAACCGGTTGACTCCCTTCTCGACTCGAGAGGGACCTTATACTGTTCTTGTTGTTCTACAAAATAATCTTTTGCTTTCGCAATTGTTTTCTTTTTGGCTAACTTAATTTTTCTTATTTGCTTCTCGTCATCGAGGTCTTCATCATAAGAATAATCTTCCATTAAATCATTAATGTCGTCATCATCCAATCCTTTTTCCGTTGCCTTGAGATACTCTCTAAGCAATCTATTAGGTTCCATATCTTCATAATCCTTTTGCAGATTTGCAAAATCATTGAATCCACGACCTGTATCTTTTTTATACTTTAAGTATTTAGCCACATCTTCGGGGAGAGGTTCTTCTTCTCTTACTTGATTTAAATCATCAAGAGAATTAATCTCTCTTCCGTATCTGTTTTTAATAAATGAAAGAACGTCTTCCTCGTTTAACTCTGAGGACTGAGTTTTATCTTTTGTTTCTAAACCATCATTTACGGTTTCAACCACTTCTTCTTTAACCTCTTCCTTAATAATCGCTTTAGGAGTATCAACTGAATCGGTTCCTGCTTCTAGACTTTGTTCGTGCTTATCTAAAAGTTCTTGCTCAACTTGTTGTACAGACTTTTCGTCAGCACCGTCAACTGCTTTTACTTTAATTTCCATATTTTATTAAATTTAATTTATACAAAGTTACACAAAAATTATTATAGTTTTAGACAACTATCTTGGATTGAATTCTGCGAAATCAAACCCATCCAAACTATCCTCGTTTGATTCAAAATTAATCGGAGGTAAATTATTTTTACGTTGGTTAATCATTTTAGATTGTTCTGTATTTGCTTGGCTAATTCTTTTAGACTTTGCATCTTCCTTTCCAACCTCTCTATCTTTTAACCCTCTATTGTTTAACTCAGCTAACTGCATATTCAACTCGAACTCTTTGTCCATCAATTGAGATTTTAGCATAGCTTCGTTTTTCATTTTCTCTATTTCAAATGCAATATCAGCTTGACGGTATTCCATCTTAGCACGAGTCTCCATCTGCAGTTTTTGCATAGCAGTTTCTTGTGCCATCTTCTGTTGCTGCATAAGTTGTTGAGACTGCATTGCCTGTTGAGACATTTGCATCTTCTCTTCTCTTTCTTGTTTACCAATTCTTTTTAATTTTAGTAATTGGTTTGCAAGTTTGATATTTTTTATTTCTCTAATATCAATAGCATCCTCAAGATTTATATCGCTCTTAGATAAAGCCATTTGAATATTCTGTTCAAGCTGCTGCTTCTGTTCTTCGTCAGGAGACAGTTCAATGAATATACCAAAGTCATAAATATATAAATCTGCAATATCATTTAATATTGATACATTATACTTTCCTATTTGATTTATGAACTCTTCTTTAAAATCTGCATACTGAAGAATATCTGCAACCCTGTATGTTAAAGCCTCTGCAATACTTCTATAAATATACAAGCTTCCTTCTAAGATATGTCTAGTCGCTACATTAGAATTTAATGCTGCCATTTTCTGTAAGCCAACTAAAGAATTAGGGTCCGGCATAGAACCGTCTCTTGCTTCATTTAATCCTGTAACTAATCTAATTTGATTTAGATAATGATTATAGTTAGCAATTAACATCTGTGTTTTTGATGCACCTGAACTTGACTGAAGTTCTTTAATAGGTACTCTTCCTTGGTTGTAATCTCCGTCTTGAGTATAACTTCTACCAATAACAGAACCTGTTTGGAAATATAATCTTAAAGCATCTTCGGGATTATAAGCATTACCTGTCCCGAGGTCCACTTCATTTAATCCATCAGCATCTATGAATACACCATCAGGTACAACTCTAGATATAACTTGTTGTAGCTTCAAGTGTGTAACCTGAATTAAATCAGCAAAAGGAATCATTCTTCTAACTAAAGATTCAATGGCACCTTTATACATTCTTGGTGCTACTGCTACATAATTAGGAATAGCGTGTTGAGTTGCAGATTGTGGTCTAACCATATTCTCCATCAACTGCCACTTCAAAACTATGTTGGTTCCCATAACCATAACACCTTCATACCAAACGTCAATAGTCTTAGATACCTTTTCAAAGTTTTGTTCCTCCTGCATTTCAACAGGTGGATTGAATTGGTCATCCTTTTCAATCATACTAACGTTACCGTTGTCTTTTACTTTTCTTTTATAAACTACCTTCTTTGTAGTTTTGTAATTAAAGTACATAACTGTGGCAGTATCTTTATAGAATATATCATTCTCATAAAACTGTGCAGTATTATAATAGTCATACCAACTCTGAGAGTATTGTGATATTTCCTCTAAGTCTTTGTTGTCTAGTGTAGGGTCTATCTTTACTAATTCAGTAATAGGTAATGTTTTAATTTCCCCCCAATAAAAACAATCTTTAAAGTGTGGGTCTTCTGTATAGCTATAAACAATATTAGCCGGGTCAACGTAATCAACCTTAACACCTGCTCCGGGTAAGAACTCGTGTTTAGCACAAGATATTCCTATAACTGCTAAGTCATAATCCAATCTTTTTCTAGTATCGTTATATTTATTAGATTCAAACAAAGTGCTAATGGCTTCCTCCTCTGCTATTTCAATAGCAGGTTTGTAATTCATTTGCATATAAAGTTTTAGTTCTTCATCTGAGTTTGGAAGTGAATCAGGTTCAACGGTAAAAGGATTAGCACCTGTCTTTTTTTGTATAGTTTCGAGCATAGGTTTAGCTACCATTTGCCCTTCTACCATTTGCTGATATTTACTTCTCTTAGATTGAGACAATGCATCTTGAGCATATGCCTTAACGTGAAACTCACGGTCTTGCATCCCGTTAACTACAATGTCTACGAACTTAGGTAGAACGGGTACAGGTGTCCAATCTAAATTTAGATAAGACAAATCTCCGTCTACTGCTAATTCGTTTTTATATTTTCCTGTGGACTGTTCTCCTCTTGCATATAATCTTAAACGGTTAAAATCCCTCCATTGATTATAATATCTACATTGATTCCCATCCTTTTTGAACCATTCATATTGAATAGCTTGACCAATTTGTAACCCGAATTCGACAGTTTCTTTCTCTGAATCAGATACAAATTGACTTGGAAACCCTGTAGATGATATGTTTATGTTTACGTTTTTCATCTAATTATTTCGCTATATTTACCCTTATTACTATACCTTGCAAAGTTAACCTTTATTTTTGAAACTTTTTTCTCAGGTAAATAGAGGTGTTTCTGCGTTGCCATAATAGCCAACCCTGAACTTATTGATGCATCAAACTTAGTTCTGTTACTAATATCGAACTTTGCCCAATCCTCTAAGGTCCTAATAAAAACCATATCTCCCATCTCCATATCTTCCTTCATCCCTATACTGCTTTCAATATAAGACTCTATTGCAGATGCGTGTGCTTGTTTCACATCCTCACTAGAGTTAGGTATACCTCCCAATTCCTTTTCTGTTTTAGATAACTTTGTATAAATCTTGTCAGGTCTATTCATACAGAAATTTCTGTACCCCCTGTTTTTAAAATGATATAACAATCTAGGTTTATTATTCTCTACCAATATTGGCATACCATAAAACACACAAGCTTTTAATACATCTTCAAAAAATATCTCAGCAGTCTGTGGTCTTGCTACATATTCTAAAAAGAATTCATTACTTGGTGCCTCATCCATATTAAACATAGTCTTACCGTGAAGTGCTCCGTTAGAACCACCACCACCAACTACACCTGATATGTCATAACTATCACATCCAAAGGCACCTATATGATTATTGCCCGGATATTTTAGTCCTCTTTTTTCTATTACATTATTTTGCAACGATGCATTTGGAGTCCAAGATACATAAAATCTACCTCTATTATCAGGGGAAAAAATTACCTTAGAATCTTTTACACCATTCTGCCAACTTAAATTTCCACGAGTAACGTGCTGCTGAATGATTAATGAATCATTATAATCTATTTGTTGGTATATCTTTGTGAGATTAAATATTGATTGTTTGCTTTCATCTCTAAATGCGTGAGACTCAGTTCTTGGGAACTGTCTATAATATTCATTCAATGCATCAGGGTCTTGTTTAAGTGAAGCTACTTCTGCTTCCCAATAATCAATAGCACCCTGTTTTATCATTTCATTGTCGATTCCTAGCACAGGTTTTTTAGGAGTATTAAAAACAGGCATTCCATACCTATCTATAAACCCCTCCATATTCCATTCCATTGGGATAAAAAGTGAATACATTCCACTTTTGGTTTGACCATTTGCATTTCGTGTTCCCGAATAAGAATCTGTATATAATTTTTTAAAGTTGCTACCTCCTTTGTCTAAAGCATTTGACGTAGAACCCATCATACATTTGCCAATAACTTTACTACCTAATCGAAGACAAGTCTTTGTTACTCTCCAATTGTTTAATATGTTATTTGGTTTTATCCATTTACCACTTTCATCGTGAACTAATAATAATAATTTCTCACCATCATAACTATTGTCGTCTGTATTTTTCCAATCAATTGTTGTATCCAAACCATACAACTCATCTTCAGTTGTATCATACATATTTTTCTTTGTAATCTTAGCAGCAGGTATTCTAAAAGCTAATTCTGTTTTAGGCTTATCCATACCATCCATAATTGGTTTGAAGAAAAATGGCAACCTACTATTAATTGGAACAACCTTATCTGTAAACATCTTCTTAGCATCAGAACCTGTCTTTGATAGTATACCTACCCTAGAATCTTTTGCTAATGTACCTGTGTTAACACATTCGGATGATGACATAAAAGAAAACCCTGAACGTCTTATCTTTAAATAAATCATACCGAAGCTTCTTTTGTCAGCCTTACAAGCTTCCCAATATAAATACAATATTCTGTTTGCTTCTCTGAAGTCAGGGTACCCAACATCTATGCTCGTCCATTGAAGGTACATATAGTGTGCACCTGTAATATAGGTAGGTACTCCATTAGACATAAACCATAAACCTTGTTCTCTTCTATCGAACTCTGTCTCTACATAGTCTACCCATCTGTCTTTAAATTCAGAAGACATTTCATTCCATTGAAATATAGAGTTTATTTTATTTAATGCTTTAGGTATTTCGTTACGCTCCCAATACTGTTCGGACTTTGTTTTACTCCTAGAGTTTATTGTCTTAGGTGGTTTAGGTAGTGCAATACGAAGTCCTGATATCTCAATAACATTTTCAATCTGTCCGGTTTTAGATATAACAATAAAGCCATACTTCTCATTATAGCCATATAACCACGTTCTCGCCCTGTTCTTTGACGTTAAAACATTTTTTGGTACAATGCCTTCAAGATTAATGTATAAGTTATTTAGACCTTCGCTCTGCAAATCCTTGTTTAGTTTGTGTTTTACTTACTCCGTTTTCTAAAGAATCAATAGCTTCTTGTTCTGATTCTATTCTGCTTAATATTTCAAATGCATCCATAATACAAAGCTTCTTTGTCGCTGCTGCATTTTTTAATCTATCTGCCGACAAGTCATCCTCGGGGTCGTGCTTAATAATCGCTTCCTTCGCTACCTGTATCAGTTGCTCTACTGCCCTGTGACCTGCTTCTATTATTCTTAATTTTATTTCTTTTGATTTCATTTCTAATACGCTTTGTTTTTTTTAATGGAATATCTTCATTCCATTCGTCTTCCCAATAAATATACTTACTCATTTTTATAAAACATTACATAAACTATTCTACCCTCTTCCCAACTAATGTTTGGATATTTACTATGAAAATAATTAGCAGGGTAAGAGATAAGTCTATTTGGTTTATATCCTACAACACTTTTTAACTCCCACATATCTAAGTTGTTAGAATCATTTTTCAACATTTCATCAAACCCAAAGTTTGATATTTCAGTTGGCATTGATTCACCCATTTTTTTATGTGACCAAAATGCAGTACCGTGTAAGTCTTTTGATTTAGATTCTGATAAATACAAAACTACTGCTCTATCGGGTTTTTCATTTTTTATAATAGTATCTGCGTGTATCCTCCAATCAGTATCAACCTTGTCAGTCGATACTCTAAAAAATTGTAACAAAGGTTTTACAGGCTTTCTCTCTATAAACTCTAACTCAAATGAAACTAATTCATTAAACGATTCACTACTTGGTTGAACCCAAAAAGACTTCTCTCCTGTATCCACCTCATTAAATTTATTACTATTCAAGTGATTCATTAATTGAATATAAGAAGACTCACTAAGAAAATTATCTTTTATGTATATCATAGTTTCATAGTAATCTGATGGTCATACATTCTATAAAGCTTTTCCCCGTCAATATTAAACTCATATTCACTATCAGGTTTAAAAGTAACTTTGGTTCCTTCGTTAACACCTTGACTAATTAAATATTTGTTTGGGTATTTAACTATTCCAACCAATGGTTCTTCTTTAATGTTTTTATAAAGATACGAATCTTCAGGTTTTGTAGGTTTAATGAAACAATACCTATCTACTGCATTCCAATTTTTACCATTGTGATACGCAAAGAATTGCTCAGGTTCAACAAAGAACAAGTCATCTTTAAAGTAGCTACGTCCACTTTGCTGATTACCTTTCATATCATTATAGTACTTGAAAACATTATGGTGTACTAACAAAAAATCTCCCACCTTTATTGGACCTTTATATCCAAGGGGGAGTTCTATTACTTCTGCTTTTCGATTTGAAAATCTAAAATCTTCCTGAGACGTACTTACAATAAAGTCTATCCCACCAATATTTTTTGTGTTATTATACCTTTTACCTTTTACAGGTTTGGTAATAAATGCAAATGGTGATTTCATAATTTAATTTATGAGCCACAACCAATACAGTCTATATGTGAATCAGTTGGCTTGACTCCATTTAATTTCATTTCAATATTGTGAATCTCATCAGCAATACCCATCTGCTCCATCCAATCAGACGTATCTTCTTTTTGGGTTTTAAGAACCTCTATTTTTTCTACAAGTTCTTTTCTTTCCTGCTCTGACATTATAAAAAGTTTATATTATATTCTATAGATATTGGCATAGCATTCGTGAATTCTTTCCACAATACTATTTCTCCATTACTCTCTATGTATATTAATATTGAACTACGAACCTCATTAAGTTTAATCAAATGAATAACATAACTTCCATTCAAAACAGACTGCCCTACAATATAATGCATTGCACCTGACTTATAATCAGGTCCTACTGAAACCTTTCTAATGTCCATAGTTATTTATTTAGGATATATCCTTAACTCAAAGTTGCCATCATTAACATCTGCAGATGAAGGATTAAAATTAAAATCTAGAATATCTAGAGTAATTGTTTGATTGCCATCTTGTGATTTGTAGAAGACTTGTTGTCTTGAGTTTTTATCTCCTGCAGTTCCATTACATAAAACTAAAGTATCATTTGTCAAAACTCCCGAGTATCTAATAATTATATTCTCCCCTGATAAGCCTGTTACTCTCTGCCAAGTAAATGTACCACCTGTAGTATTTTCTAATTCGTTTACGCTAACTGAAGTACCAATAGTATTGAACCTTGCAACATAAGTTGTATAAGGCAATGAAGCACCACCACCTGCAAAATCAATTACATTAGGAGTACCGGTAGTCATTGTAACTCCTGAACCTGTAAATTCAAATGTTCCTATAGCAATAGAACTACCTACCTTAATACTGTTTACAATTGAAGGAAGAGATTGATTAAGTTGTACTGTTTTAACCCCTTGTGCATCAGTTGATGTGGTTTTAGTTATACCTCCTCCCGGAAATACTTTGTCTGCCCAATAACCTGCTTGAGTATCTGATGCATCAATTTTAAACTTGACATCTTCATCAGTTCCTGAATCATCTATAAATACAGTATTACCTACTTCAGTAACAATGATTCCACCTTTACCTTCAAAGTTTACATTGGGTCCCGTTGCAGTAGTATTGATACTTGTAATTCCACTACCACCTCCACCTGAGTATTGAGGTATATTTAAAACACCTCCAACTAAGGTTGCTGCTCCTGAAGTTCCTGTTGTTGTTAGTGTGAAATCACCAACACCTGTTGTATCTAGGAATATTGTGTTACCAACTTCGGTAACAACCAAACCTCCTTTACCTTCAATGTTTACGTTGGGTCCTGTAGCAGTTGTGTTAATGCTAGTAAGTCCACTACTACCACCTGAACCGGTAATAATAATATCATCACCGGAAGTACTAATACTAATACCTCCGGCTCCGACTAAGTTTAACACACCTGTTAATGTATTTAATGACTGAACCGAAGAACCTCCTCCGGGGACTAACGCAATAATGTCTCCAATTTTATAGTTCATAGTCAACGAAGAATTATCTACGTTGGTTCCTATGACCTTATCATCTAATGTTGGTAATGCATCTATTGCATAAGTCTTTATTCTTGCCATTATTCTACTTTTTCTAGCTTGTCTAGTGCTTTTACCTCTCCTGTCTTTACATCAATTTGTGAATCAGAACCATACTTTTCAGAAAGTGCTAGTTCTACTTTTGCATACTCTACTTTTAAATCATCAATCTTTCCTACGATTGAAGTCTGTTGTAGTACTGCATCACCTAATTGCATTTTCAATTGGTTAAATGCGTTCAACATTGATTGAACCTGTGTCAATTCTTGCTCTGTTAGTTTTTTACTTTTTGCCATTTGATTTATATTTAATTAATTATTAGTTACAAAGATATGAAATTTCTATCGACCAAATTCACAATTTTGCAAAAGGATACAAGTTGTGCTTCCATCTTCAAAAGTAATCTGTAAGTATTGTGTCTTTCCTCCGGTAAAGAACTCTTGAGATTTTATGGTTGTTGATTTTCCATTTAGAAAAATATCTCCACCACCATCACTTCCTGCAGGTCCTTGAGGTCCCGTAGGTCCCGTAGGTCCCGTTGCTCCTGTAGGTCCCCTTGAACCCGTTGCTCCCTGAGGACCTTGTGGTCCGGTGCTTCCTGTACTACCTTTTGCTCCGGCAGGACCCTGAGGACCTGTACTTCCTGTATTACCCTTTGCTCCGGCAGGACCTTCAGGACCTTGTGGTCCTGTTGCTCCGTCTGAACCATTTGTCCCGGCAGCACCTGTATTACCTTTTGCTCCGGCAGGACCTTGTGGTCCTACTCCTCCGGTGTTTCCTGTACTACCTTTTGGACCTTCAGGTCCGGCAGGACCTTGTGGTCCTGTTATACTTTTTCCATCAGCACCGTTTGTTCCGTCTGTTCCTTTAGCACCCTGTGGTCCTTCAGGTCCTTGAGGACCTACTGCACCCGTGTCTCCCTTTGCACCGGCAGGTCCTTGAGGACCTATGCCACCTGTACTACCCGTACTTCCTTTCGGTCCTTGAGGTCCTTCAGGTCCTGTTGCTCCATCAGAACCATTTGTTCCTGCAGCACCTTTTGCACCGGCAGGACCTTGAGGTCCGGTTGGTCCAATGTCTCCTTGTTTTCCCGCAGCACCTGTATCTCCAATATCACCTTGAGGTCCTTGTGCTCCTGTATTACCTTTCGCTCCTGCAGGTCCTGTTAATCCAATGGGTCCTTGAGAACCTGTATCACCCTTAGTACCTGTATCGCCTTTTGCTCCCGCAGGACCTTCAGGTCCTACACCTCCAACTGCTCCTGTATCGCCTTTTGCTCCTTGAGGTCCTGTTAATCCAATAGGTCCTTGAGAACCCGTAGAGCCTTTCGCTCCTTGCGGTCCTTCAGGTCCAATGTCTCCTTGCTTTCCTTGTGCACCCGTGTCACCAATGTCCCCTTGAGGTCCTTGAGCACCTGTGTTTCCTTTTGCACCCTGCGGTCCTTCAGGTCCTACCGCACCTGTATCTCCCTTTGCACCTGCTGCTCCGGTATCTCCTTTAGGACCTTGGATACCTTGACCACCTGTGTCACCTTTTGGACCTTGCGGTCCTGTTAATCCAATAGGACCAATATCCCCTTGTTTTCCTGCAGCACCTGTGTCACCTATATCACCCTGTGGACCTTGACTTCCGGTGTCACCTTTAGGTCCTTGAATACCTTGACCACCTGTATCTCCTTTAGGTCCTTGAATACCTTGGCTTCCTGTGTCACCCTTAGTTCCTTGGCTTCCTGTGTCTCCTTTAACACCCTCATCTCCCTGAGGTCCTTGCGGTCCTTCAGGTCCATCAGCACCTATCAATCCTCTTGGACCTTGTGCTCCGGTATCTCCTTTTGCTCCGGTGTCACCCTGTGGTCCTTCAGGTCCTTCAGGTCCTGTCAAACCTATTGGTCCTCGACTACCCGTATCACCTTTAGCACCGGTGTCTCCTTTAGGTCCTTGTGGTCCGGTATTAGTTGGTAGGGTTACTGTGTTTCCATCGCTTATAGTAAGTTCTTCATTTACTACAGACAAAGTTTGTCTATCGACACAAAATTCAATTGCTCTTGACTCT
>Ga0233414_10000040_pt1 | contig 59009 bp, 75 predicted proteins | sample Na_anoxic_10_MG_FD_189020 | JGI IMG/M metagenome (GOLD analysis project Ga0233414, IMG submission 189020) | Seawater microbial communities from Saanich Inlet, British Columbia, Canada - Na_anoxic_10_MG | ecosystem: Environmental > Aquatic > Marine > Inlet | place: Canada: British Columbia... | reverse complement strand
AGGAGATGTTAAAGCAGCAGAGACATATTTTAGAGATAACTTTGATGGAGTTCAAGGTGTACAGAAAAAAGGTAATGTAATATACTTAACCATGGATGATGGTACTGTTAAAGATGTTCCTTTAGTTGGACCTGATGGGCAACTTATGGGCTTTGAGGCGTTTGCACAATCAGCTGTACTATTAACAGGAGTGCCAAACATTTTAGATAGTGTTGACTTAGCAGGTGGATTAAGACAAGGTAAAGTAAAAGAAACTAGAACTACCGAAACAGATGGTGTGTACGAAGTGGTGTTTGAAGATGGTAGAGTAGAGACAGTTAAAGGAGAAATAACTACATCACCATACAAAGTAGGTGAAACATATGAGTTAGGTTCTATTACTAAATCAAGTACAGGTGCAGGAACTGCATCTGAAGAGACAACTCAACAGTATGGTAACAGATATATTGATACAGTTATAACAGCTGAAAATATAATTCAAAAGGAAACTGAGGAAGGACCTGTTTTAATAACTGATGATGAATTTGTAATGCCTAAACTAGTTCCATATATAGAAGGATTTGGATTTGGTGTTAACAATACGATTGACATGACAGGAGATAATGTTTTAGAAATTTCTAAACCCGGTGCAACAGAAGAGGACTCTCCTTTTGAATTTTATATTACAGATGACGCTGTAGAGATGCAAAAAAACCTCCTAGATTTACGTAGTTTCCTTAAGACTAATTTACCTCTTTCAATGATTGAGACGCAATCAGACTTTATAAGAGGTACCGCAACAGGAGCAAGGAAGTCAGGAAAAGGTGCCGGTGGAATACTAGACGAATAAAAGACACAAATAAATGGATGGATTAAAAAAGTTATATGACGTTTTAATTAGCGAGGGGTTTTACACAAAATCTTTTGATGAATTTAAACAACAATATCAAGACGAATCTTATAGAGATAAAGTTTTTGGAGTGGTATCTTCAGAGGGGTTGTTTACTAAATCAAGAGAAGAGTTTAATTCAAAATATAGTTTTGAAACTACACCTGAGCCTGTGGATGTAAGCACTTCTGCTGTAAATCCTGATGCAGCTGTGCCTGAAAAAAAAAATCCATTCGAGACAGACCCGGACCTTCCACAGGAAGTTCCAAACAACCTATTTCCTCTACCACAGACAGAAGGAGGTGGGGAATTACCTTCAGGTTATTCTCAAGGCGATACTTCATCGGAGTCCTATCTTACAAAGGATAGCTTTGATACCTCAGACCCCTTTGCGACTTCTATTTTAGGTGATAATTATAATAAAGACTTAGGAGAAAATGTATTTATTGCCAACGTCAACTCAATTGATTCTGAATTAACAGGAGATAGAGAAGAGGGCGAGGTAGTTGGTGAGATGAATTACAAATTCAATCAGTATGGTTTTGATTTTGAGGAAGCAGGGATTGGAGATAAGATGGTGGTTAAGTCTGCTAATGGTGAGGAGTTAACAGTACCATTAGATGCTTTTGGTTTGCCCTTTGCAGACGCATTAGAAATAGGAGCCAAGGGGAGAGCTGAAGAGCTTCGTCAGTTTCTAATTAAGAATAAGAAAGCATCAGTAGAGGCGTTTAACCAAGCCTCAAAAAACGAACAAGAATATTTAAACAAAATTCAAAACAAAGAGCAGCTTGTAAAGCTTAATACTTTGTTCAATACTCAGGTTGATAGATTTTCAGATGATGTTAGAAGTTATTCAGCAGAAAAACTAAGACTAAATAGAATTTATCAACAATCTTTTGCAGGAAAAAATGCAGACGAGCTACTTAACAATCCACTATATCAAGAATACCAAGAAGCCTCTAAGGTATTAGATTCTGCACGAACTAGCTTAATTAACAGACAGAAATCTTTTGTAACAAAAGGAGCACAGCTTGATGAGATGGTAGGTGAATATACCTTAATGCGAAACACATCAGGTGATTTGAGTCTAGTGGAAGAACGTCTTGGCAATTCATTTTTAGAAGGGGTTGGTGGTATTGCTAGTGGATTTTTAGAAGAGATAGGTTCTTTTGTAGCACCTAAGCTTAAGAATTTTAATGCTTCTGAGAGTAGGTTTGCAGCAGATGAGCACGTAGATTATGCAGTTGCACAGCTAACAAACAATATAGAGGGGTATAATTTAGATGATTTTAACGTATTTACTTTAGGAGCATATGCCAATGAGCTTATTGAAATAAAAAGTTTGCTTCGTAAAAAAGAACTTGATGTAATAGACCAAAAAAAACTCAAAGGTTTGTTGTCGGAATTTAATCCAAATGATTTACATGTTGTATTACAGAATATTGAGAACGCAGATGGGGATGATTTGCATTCTTTAACCGAAAGTATATATGAAGACGTAGCAACTAAAGCTATAAGAGAATACGAGGACACAGAAGTCTCTTCATTAATGGAAGGCAGGGACGATATAATGGTTTCTGAAACAATAACTGACTACGAGAAAGCGAAGAGTGCTGCCATGGGTGGAGCCTTTAATAGAAACAGGTACACAGGCGTGGTTTCACAGATGGATTTAGAAGAAGGAACTCGTGATAAGTTTAGAGAATTTTTTAGCACCTATGTGGGGCAAGAAACAGATGGTCAGAAAGCTTATAGAAAGGCAATAAAAAATAGTGGTAACGATATACAGAAAGCATTTCATGGTGTAATGTACTCTGTCCCTGCATTTTTAACTATTGTAAAATCAGGTCCTAAAAAAGCCGTACAACTTACTGCAAAGTATGGTCCTCAACTAGGTAAAAAATTATTAAAGAATAGGAAAGCTAACAACAAAGCCACAAGAGTATTAAGGTTAATGGCTCAGTCTACTGAAGCACAGATGAATAAGATGGCTAACAATCCTAACTTTGACAACATAGATTTGGATGAGCAAAGAGCTGTAGCTGTGCCTGTTGCAATTGTTACTGCTGTGTTAGAGGATATAGGTTTTAGAAACATACTTAACTCTAGTGGTTTAGTTAATAGCTTAGCTGCAAGGGCTATATCTAAGTTTGCAAAAGTCAGAGCAGTCAACCCTACAGCAGGAACTAGTACTTTTGCTCAGTTTGTAAGACAAGACCTTAATAATTTAATGGGTAAGGGCGTAGGTCGTACCTTAACTAAGGGAGGATTAACCGTACTAGCCGGTGGTGCTGCAGAATTTGAAACAGGAGCACTACAATCTATAGGTGAGCAGACTGCTGAGATGGTGTATAATAAGTACAAGCGTGATTTTGATGGTATCGAGGGTGAGATGTTTGATACTGCTGATTCAGTAGGAGAATTTTTCTCAGAGGTTATGTACCAAGGATATCTAGAAATGTTAGGTGGTAAAATTATGGCTGTACCTACAGCTATAAGTGTCATGGCAAACAATCCTCAAGACTTAAGCATGGTAACTGATGAGGCATTTGAAATGTTTCAAGGGATGTTGCAAGACCCTCAGTATAAAAAAATGTTTGTTACTAATTTAAAGCAAAGGGTAGCAGATAAAACAGATGCTCTTACACAAGAGGATGCTGATTCAATGCTAGAAACTTTTAATAAGCTTGAAGGCTTAGCTCCATCAATACCTGTTGACTTTACAGTACAACAACAACGTGTAGCATTAAGCTTACTAATGGAGAAGCAAGGATTGGAGTCTGAGATAGTAGGTAAAGCCCCTGAGTTAGTGGTATTGCAAAAAGAAAGAATAAAAAATATTAATGAGCAGTTAGAAAACATTACAACCCTTGCAGCTGCAGAGCAAGAAGCAGCATCTGAAGCAGAGCAAAGTATACCTGACATAAACTCTAAGAGTAAAACAACAACAGACCCTGCTGTAGAAGCAGACCCTGACATTTCTTTAGAGGAGCAGGAAGATATTCAAGAAAGATTTGGAGAAGAATCAGCTACGTCTCCTGAAGAACAGGTAGAAGAAAATTTGTTCTTTAATAAAAGAGGAAAGAGTAGAAAAAAATTGACCAACGAACAACGCTCTATGCGTAACAAGGTCATAAACAAAGCAGTAAATGCAGCTCAGTCTTTAGCTAAAAATGTTAAGACTAAAATAGTTATGCATGAGTCAACAAAAGAATTCAACAAGGCTACTCAAAGAAATGGTAGAGGGTTCTATGACTTTGATACCAACACTATTCACCTTGACATGAATAAGGCTAATGAAATCACAGTAGCTCACGAGGCATTTCACGCTGTGTTATTTCAAAAGCTAGGAGAAAAAAATGTTGCGGATGCTGTTCAGACAATGACTAGTGCTATCATGAAAGCTTCGCCTAAAAACTCTATGCTTTTTAGAAGAGCCAATGCGTTTGCTAAACAATATGCAGAACAAGGTGCTACCGTACAAAATGAGGAGAGATTAGCAGAGCTATTTGGTTTAATGGCAAGTAGATATGAGACTTTAAATGCACCGGAACAAAATGCAATTATAACTTTCCTAAAAACTACAGCTAAAAAGCTAGGACTAGATAAGTTTATTGACATAGGGAAAATAGTAACCGAGGATGACACGCAAGTTGTAGAACTATTAAACACCTTAGCAGATAAGGTTGCCACAGGTCAAGAGATATTTACCAATGACTTAAAGATTCTAAAGAAATCCTCACCATATAGTGAAACAGGTGTACCTGTTGCTATAAACCCTGATGCTCAGCCGATTAGACCAAGAGGTAGGGAGACAAGGGTATACACAGAAGACAGGGTAGGTAACTACAATGAGATGACACTAAATGATTTTGTAAATCTTCACGATGGTAACGTCTATGCAATTACATCAGATGCTAGTAAGTTAGGAAAGGTTGAGGAAACAGGACAAGTATTAGATGGTGGGTTTGGTTATTCGTTACTAGCAGCGAACATGGAGAATGGAGTAGGCTTTGCCTCGTTAGACGAAACTGCTGCTTCTAAAAACATGAACAAGCTTAAGAAGGCTTACAAGACAGGAGACAGAGTAGGTGTACTTATAATGATACAAACACCTGACGCTATGTATGGTAACATGTATGGTAGTGAATATTTCTTTGATGCCATAACTAAGATGCAGAAAAAGAATCCACAAGATTATGCGGAGTATTCTAAAAATCTTTCTGAATATGTTGTTAAGAAGATGAAAGGTAAGTTAAAGAAAGAAACAAGAGATGCTATCATTGACCCTAGCTCTGTAACTCAAAAAGAATTTGTAGAGTTAATGAAGAATGAAAGCTTTGACAAAAGGCGATTCTTTATAACAGGAGTTATACCTGCAAGAAATGGTATGAGAATGGATAAAAATGCCCCTTGGAAAAAAGCATTTAGCAATATAAATATTAATACACAAGAGTTTACTTTAAGGTATGGAGACCAAGCTTTATTAGGAAAGAAATTTTTAAAAGAAAACAAAGGAGGTTTTCTTGTTGGAGGATTTACATATGTTGTACCAAAGAATACTAAAAAACTAGTAGAAAGTATTCAAGACAAAGGTTTTACTCACCCATTTTTTGTGGGTAAAGTTCCTGCTGAACCTAACACAGCTGTGATATTAGATGGACTATATGATATCAACACTACGCTACAACAATATATGCCGGATACCTTAATGGTTGATAAAACAAAAACCGAAGAACGAGACCAAAGAGTTCGAGAGCAATTTACTGAGGATAGGTTTTATCAAAAAGAATTTAGAGACACAGAATTAAATGATAGAACATACACACAATTAACTGTTTCAAACAAAACTAAATTTAAAGAAAACCCAATCAATGAGGATATATTAGTATTAGGCAAAGCCAATGCAGGAAGTTTAGTTGCACAATCTAAGCCACCTTTATTTGAAACGGTGACAGAAGAAATAAATATTAAGCCAAGAGGTAGAGAAACTAAAAATAATAAACTAAATTTGCAGGATGAAATACAAGACAAGAGAAGAACTGTTATCCGTTCCGAGAACGAAGCTGACCGTACACGAAAGGGTAGCTCAATCGACATTAAAGGAAAATCCCGATATGACGTTGGAAGAAGCGACAGAGTTGTTAGAGATGATACCGTAGTACAAACTATATCTCTTAGTCAAAAGGAAGCTCAGGATTTAGAAAAAAGATTAGGTGATAAAGCTGTGTTGGACACAGAGTTTTATGAAACTAATGACGCTGAATTATTTCACAAATCAATTACTGACTCTACAAAGAATAATAAATACGCAGCAAGTGTGTTTGTTTACCCTGTGTCTGAATACGAAAACTCAAGATTATTTTTAACAGCAGATGGAAAAGCAGGTCTTGCTATTACAGCAGATGGTGATATAATTTCTGTGTTCTCTAGTGGAAAAGGAAAAGGTAGAGTTCCTCAATTAATAGTTACAGCAATAAAAGAAGGAGCTACTTCTTTAGACCACTACGATACAGTTCTCACAAAGTATTATGCTGACTTTGGTTTTGTTCCTGCTGCTAAAGTTAAGTGGAACAATGAGTTTGCACCTGATGGATGGAGTAAAGAAACATTCAAGGCTTTTAATAATGGAGAGCCTGATGTTGTTGCCATGGTTTATGATGGTGGTAACAGACAAACTATAACTGAAAGAGTAGGTACATTTGATAGTGTTAAACCCAAGCTAGAAAAAGCACCATATGTTACTGAATGGGATGATGCTAAAGCTTTACAGGAATCTGCTAAACCTAGTAGAGGTAGAGAGCAGCAAGAGCAAGAGATATTTGACTATGTTACAGCGGCAAGAGAAGATAACTTTAGAGATGAGGTTACTAAAGATTTCTTAGTAAGAATAAAAAAGTATCCTGCCAAGTTAGTTAACAGAATTATGGAGGTGGATGTAGATTTATTCAAGACTCTTCCAAAAACTTTTGGTAGTCTAACAGGTGGATTCAATTCCGGACTAAGGCTATACAAAAGAACAAAAGCTTTCGAGCAAAAATTAATCAAGGCTAACAAAAGAAAAAAGGTTAAGCTAACAGAGCAACAGATAGCTGACCAAACTATAGAGTTCCTAAAGAAACAACCTGAGTATTTAAAAGAGGGAGATGGAAACTATCTAACCACTAAACAAGCTATGCTTCAGGTGGAGTTTCAAAGAAGTGTTGGTACACGAACAAGTGAAAGTATGCAGGATAAACTTACTGAAGCTCGTAAGCAGGTACAGGAAAGAAAACGTGGAGCTAAGAGTTTGCAAAAAGCTAAGGCTGCTGTCAGAAACTTTATTAGAAAGTCTTTACCTTCAGACATCTATACTCGTAGTGAGGTGATGAGCTTGGTTAGAAAAGTAACCAATGCAACAGAAGCTAACATCGAAAACATATTTGATGAGGTCTTAGAGTTTGTTAACGTAAAAAACAACACAAGACTAGAAAAGAAAATAAACAATATACTAAACGGAAAGTACGAGACTACAGTTGCAGGACGAAAGAAAGGTTCTAAGATAAGTCTTGAGATGAAGGAACGTGTAGAACGTATTGCTAAAGATAGGCTAGCTCCAACAGCTACAGCAGAAGAAGTAGAGGCTGAGAATCAAAGACTTACAGAAGAGTTCAATGCTATTGATGGAAAGAAAAACTTAACTGAAGGAGACTATAGCAGAGCTGTAGATATTCAGGTTCTGATAAACCTAAACAACTCGGTGTTAATGGAGAACAATAATGTCAATAAGACAGGTTCTTTAGATGTGGCTGCTACTATGTTAGAAGAGATGGTATTTGAAGGCAGGTCAGAGCTTAGACAACAACTTGAAGATGCACACAAAAAATATAACGATGATGCATCGATGGCTTATGAAGAAGTAACAGGTCAAAAGGTAGACCTAAATGATAAGGGTGAGCAGGAAGGAGTAGATTTATCTAATCAAAAGTTACTTAACGAAAAAAGAAATAAAACAAAATCTGTAATTAAGAAATTTTTAAATACACTTTCAACTAATGTTACAAAGTTTTTTAATGAGACTGAAGCACTAGATGGTTTAATGGATTTAGTATCTAAGCTGCCCGGTGAAATGTTTGGCGGTAGATTACAGATAAAGGTAACAGGTCGAGTAGATTCATCATCAAGAATGTACAAGCAAAGAATGATGCAGCAAGAAGAGATTGTTGCTAAGAAACTTGAAGAGCTGTTCGGTAAAAAGTGGAGGAATAAAGTAAGGGCACTCAACAAGCAAGAGGTTGCGTATGTTCTAGACCCTAACGAGGTAGCTCAAGCACAAGAAGCTTTTGATAACGACCCAAGCTTAAAGAACAAACTGAATCTAAAAGAGGTATTGTTAAAGAACGAAACTAAAATGTCTCAGAACGAGATGCTTTATTACTATAACTTATACAAAGACCCTGCTAACAGAGGCTCGTTTGAGGCTACGTTTGGTAAGGACTATGCTCGTATAATGGAAGAGATAGAATCAAAGATAGACAATAACCTTAAAGAGTTTGGTGATTGGCAAGTCAATGAGTTTTATCCTTCATTGTATTCTCATTACAACGAAACATACAAAGCTCTGTATAGAACTAACATGCCATGGAATAGATACTATTCAGGTATGATATACAGAAACGACACTCAAGGGAATCCTGTTGAGCAGGAACCTTTGGATTTACTTTCTCAAAAAAGTATAATGAATACCTCAGTTGGTACAGCATCAACTAAATCTAGAGTTCAAAACAACCTACCAATTAGGAAGATGAATTCTATGAATGTTATGTCAACATACTTGCGTGACATGGAATACTTTGCTGCGTATGGAGAAACAATTCGTGACATTCACAAAATGTTTAACAATAAAAATGTACGTACTGCAATAGAAGCTGTGCATGGAGATTACGTAAACAGATTGATTAACAATATGATTGGTAAGATTGCCAACAACGGAGTAAGAAATAATCCTGCAGATAGGTTTATAAATAGTATGCAGAATGCTTTTATATTTTCTCGCATTGGTTTGAATCCAACAGTAATGATTAAGCAGTTAACTTCTATGATAACTTACGCTAATGATATTGGTGTAAGAAATTGGTTGAAGTATACAATCAAGACTATTCCTCAAATGAAAAGTGTATTCAAGGAGATGTCTAAAAATTCTGTGTACATGCAGGATAGAAATAGTCAATCCATTACTAGAGTAATAGAATCATATTCTAAAGAAGGTATGGTAGAGATGGTGCCTAATCAGTATTGGGATAACTATGTAAACTTTATTATGTACACCACAAAGTTTGGTGATAAGGCTGCAATATATTTAGGAGGTGCACCCAACTATCTATACTACAAAGCTCAGGCAAAGAAACGTGGTCTTACTGAAGAGCAGGCTCAACAAGAGGCTATTATAAAGTTTGAGAAAGATACCAAGAGAACTCAGCAGTCTATGGACTTGCAAGATAAAGATTTCTATCAAACATCAGGTGCAATACAAAGAGGATTGAACATGTTCTTAACCACACCTAAGCAATACTTACGTAAGGAAATACAATCAACTCGTAACCTGTATCGTAAACTAAAAGCTTGGGACAGAAACGCAGGGAAGGGAACGCTAGGACAGAACCTTAGAACCTTTATCACTTATCACTTTGTTGCCCCTGCTTTGTTTCAGTATGTAGCTTTGGGATTACCCGGACTACTTAGAGGAAAAAGAGATGACGATGATGAGGACATGTTAAGAGCTATGCTTCTTGGAAACTTAAATGCTTTGTTTATAGTTGGTGAAGTCATAAGTGGAACAGCTGATTTGGTACAAGGTAAACCATACGCAGGAGAATCTGTTAGAAGTCTTGCTCCCTTGATGCAGTTGCAAAGGTTAACTAAGTTAGCTAAGAGAGCTATGGATACTAAAGACCAAAAGAAAAAGAAGGATGCTTTAGAAAAACTATACGTAGAATTAGCTGCGACTCCCGGTCTTCCTGCCATTCAGATTCACAGGTTTATAAAGAACCTTGACAAGATAGGAGAAGGAAATGATGCAGGTAAAGATTTACTTAGACTGCTTAACTTTTCTGACTATGTAATATCAGGTCCAAAAAATAAGAAGAGTTCCTCTTCAGGTCCTAGTGTACAAGAGATGAATGCTAAGTATTATAAAGAGCAAGAAAGAAAAAAGAAACAAGCTGAAACATTGTCTCGTAGAAGAAGACCTACATCAAACAGGAGAACAAGACCTACTAGACGAAGAAGAACCAATTAGATATGCCATTCACAAAAGAAGGAAAGAATAGAAACGTTAGTCCAAGTGGTAGGGTCTTTACTGATAAACAAGTAAGACTCTACTACGCAACGGATGGTTTTACTAAAGACGTAAAGAAACCTGAAGGGTTAAGACCTGCAAAAAGATACATAAGACCTTAGTCATATAAGTCCCAACACCATATAGGTGTCTTGTCTCCCATGTGTGCACCACTTACGTTGTATGTAAAGTGTTCAAACGCATCCAATGGACTCATATCCTTCTCTAGTATTTCAAGGCACCTAGAGACAGAGTATATTAGTCTCATTTGTTTTTCATCAACCCCAATGATTGCATCATCAAAGCCATCTGCTTTTAAAAACTCTTCTTCGTTGTGGTGTTCTATTATAGACTCAATCATATAGCTATAGTTTAGTGGTACGTATGGTACCTTAGTGTTTTTTGTTTGGGATAATAAATCATAAGCTCTTGGTCATTGACAGCTCCCTCTCTTGGCTTACGACCACCCCACTTTATGTTGCCTTCTATCTGTGATGGTTGTCCATAAACTATACCATCATCACATGCCCATATAATAACAGGGTTTAATCTTTTGTCACAAAGTTTTACTATTTTTCTACACGCAACAGGTAAGGGATAGCAATTGGCAATGGTCTTATATCTTCCTTTGATTTCAGCATAAGCAATAAGCTTTCCTTCTTTATCAAAAACTTTATAGTCAATGTCGTTTGGGTCTAACTTTTTAAAGGTACCATTAAACTTTTTTACAAAATATTCTATAGCCTTTCTCTCTCTACTTAAATCTTTGTTAGTCTCAAACCTTGTGCTCATAAATTATGTCTTTCATTTGAATGGATTTCTGCGTGGCATCTTGAACATAATGCTACACATTTTTTTATCTCTTGCTTTATTCTTTCTATAGACACACCCTTCCTTATAGAATTTGCAATAGCAAAATCTTTATTACCCTGTGCGTGATGAAACTCTATAGCACAAGTCTTGAAACTTGCATGAGTTTTATTTGAGTAACCACACTTTTCACATTTAATTTTTTTCTTATAGTTGTGTAGCCATTCTCTTATGCTTACTATTCTTTTTTTCTTATAGATTTTTGTGCATGGCTTACACAAGGTGCCTATTATTATTTTACCTGCAAGAGTTTTGTATCCGGAGTTATAAAACTCAGACTCACTTTTAACTTCCCTACATTTTCTACATGTTTTAGAAGTCGTCATTAAGTGAGTCGCTTAATTCCTTAAGCTGAATTTGCATATCGTTAATAGCTTTCTTTGTGTCTTGATATTCTCTATCACAGAGCGACTCGTAGATGTCTGAATTAATTGAGTTAAGGTTTTGCATCAAGTCATTGATGTAATTAATCCTTTCGTACTCAAGTGCTGTTGTCATATTATTTAATCCATAACTCTAAGAAACTTATCTCCAAGCTCTTTGTCTACCTTCTTTATTAGTTTGTATATTTTTCTAGAGTTCTTCTTTGCTTCCTGTCTTTGTGACTTAGAAGATTCCAATCCAAGGTTAGTGTATTGAGAGCAGTCCAATCGTAATAGTTCATCTATCTTTTTCTTGTCACTCCAACTTTTAAACTCTATAATTTTGTCGATATCATTTAATGTATATCCCATATAAGTGTTAAATTTAATATAAATTTAATTATCTACGCAAGCTTTTTCATTATTTTTTATATATTCTTGTGCCTCATTCAGTTCACACTCAACACTATATAGCTGTAGTTCCAAGTCTAGGTAGGCTTTAAGTAGTTCTTCGTGACTATATTCTAACACAGGATTGTGTTCGTTTTCAAATATAGTTTTGCATACATTATACATTCCAATTAATTCCGGCTCATATTTTAAATAGTGCTCTGCATTTTTAACGTTATGAATTATTGTTGCGTGATTCTTTTCGAGATGATTAGCTATCCTCTTATATGTTACACCACGCTTGCGTAATATGAATGAGAATATTAGTCTTCCATTTACATATGGAATTGACCTGTTCTTTTCTTTAATATTAAGCTGTAGCTCTGCGTTTATTATCTTCTCCAAGAAGTTCATCTGTGTTAATGTTACCATTTAATTTTATTATTTTAGTTGTGTTATATAAATCTAAGTATTCATCTACATCTATCTCATAGATGTCAAAAAATATTGGAGTATCATCTTCTTGATGCAAGTATTCTATTCTAAAAAAGAATGGGTCTGTATTAATATGAGATACTCCTGCAACATTTTGTTGCCAAAAATCTAACACAGGTAAGTCGGAAGCTACCTCATCAATCTGCATAGCTATATCTAATCCTATTGGTTTTGGCATGTCACGTATTTTAGATATGAATAATTCATCCACTTCATAATGTTTAGTCTCCCCTATATATTTCTGTCTCAGCATAATCTTTTAATTCTTTGTGTCTATATTTTTGTAACTCTGATACTTTACCTTCCTTGGTTTTACATTCAACAAACAAAACATTTGAGTCTTTTGGTATAGCTATCAAGTCCGGTATCCCATTCTTGTTTGTAACTGTGAGCTTGATAACGTAGTACCCTTCATCCTCTAATTGTTTAATTCTTTTTTTCTGAATCTTTTGTTCTGTCATTATTATAGTCTATAAAAAATCCTACTGCCACTATTATGTTCATGGCAATGGAGCTTGTTAATTCAAGTAAGCTGTGAAATGTATGAATAGAAAGGTGTATGTGTCCAACTACCCAAAAAGGAATAGCAAGGTTTTGACTAATCCATACAAGTAAAAACTTAACGAACCTCATCTCATAAAGATAATAAATCTTTCTTGAAATGATTTACAGTATAATCCTTCTTGTTTATCACAGCCTTGTAGATGTCATTCTCTATACCATCTTTTGCAAAGACCCAATACACATCGTTCTTTAGTCTCTCTTTGGTAGTCATCCTATCTCTTGACTGCCAATAGCTTGTTGCTGAGAAGTCTATATTATAATACACTAAAGCCTTTGCCATCTTTAAACTTATACCTTCACGTCCACTTACTATTTGTAGAGCTATTGATTTGTTTGTGCTATTAAATTTATCCAAGTCAGTAGTAATCTCATCTCCAAATATTTCTTGTAAAGCTTTTAGTTCCTGTCTAAACTTGTAGAATATTCCTATCTTCTTTCCTTTGAAGTGTTTCTTTATAAACTCTGCTTTACTATAGTCTAGTATGGTGCCATTGTTAGATTCAAATATAATTGTACCGGAGTAAAGTTGATGAAGTTTATTCATAAGCTTAACAGGTGTATCACCTAAGATAGTTTCTTCTTTACCTTCAACTACATTATGTTTCTTTAGTTTAGCAGCCACCTTATAAGTAGATTCTTTCATGTCTACTATTAAAACTCTCTCGGTTGTTTCTACTTTAAACCCTGCCTCCTTTTGAGTATAGCTAATTGTGTAAGGCTGCATCGTTCTAAGTATACTTGTCTTGCCTTTACTATAATCATTGATGTACATAGAATTTATTTTCTTTCTTGTCACCTTAACATAGTCTTTAGCAAAAGCATAGAAGTTTTTAAAGTGATTGAATGGGTTGGAAGGAATGCCATATACTTGGTGAAACATTTGACTATAACTTTCCGGGGTTGGTGTTCCGGATAACAAGCAAACACTACAATCAAACTTCCTTATAAATTCTTTTACGTTCTTGGCTCTGTTACTTGGTTTAGGAAAAGCTCCTAACCCATGAGACTCATCTAGTATTAAGAAGTCACAACGAGTTATCATTAGCTTATGCATGGACTCGTAATTAATAACTTCACATTTAAAATTAGGGTTAAGTAATTTATAATCTGATACTATAGATGATATTGCTTTCTTCTTTGTTAGGAATACAACGTTTCTAAATCCACAGGCTTGAGCTATACCTAAAGATGTTAAGGTCTTACCTGTTCTAACTTCCATTGCAAGGTATATAAACCCATACTTGTTTATTACTTCTCTTGCTTTACTTATTATTCTTTTTTGATATGGTCTCCAACTTAGTTTCATAGTGTTTTATGCTGTTTAATATTTTATTTCTTATCTCTTCATCTCCCTCTTGATTATATACATACTCAAGTTTTACAAAAGCTTTCTTACCTCTTCCGTATTTTACTTCTTTCTTATTGAACATAACCCTCTTTAGTATATGCACTTGCTTGAGGCTCTGCTCTAATGAGTAATCATCGTATCTAAATATATTCATCTTCAATATATTTTTTTATCTTAATACATTTTTCGTACTCTTCTTCTCCTTCAAAGTATTCTAACATATCATTTAATATATCCTTGTTTACAGGCTCAAAAGGTAAGTGAATAAAAAATCCTTCATCTTCACCTACCAATTCAATCGCATCTTTTTTATTTATAATTACCTCATAAGAATTTCGTACTGCCACATCTAGATTGTCATAGTTGTTCATATCGTTCCACTCTCTACCATTATTTATCATATAAGTTTTGTTTGATTGCTTAGTTCCTCTTTTCTTTTCATTCGCATCCACCTTCCTATAGTATCTCTTCCTTGCTCCGGTGGTGCACCTGTTTTAAAATTTGCATAGGCTACTAACCACTTGTTAAATTTAATACGACTAATAGTAAGCTTAGCCTTGGGTGCGTAGTCGGGATACTCAGATATAAAATCATAGTAACAATCTTGCATGTGTATTCTGTGGTCAACTTGCAGCTTTTCGTTAGCAATAGTTCCACTAATTACTCCACACCATTCAATAAAATCATGACATGTCTCAGCAGATAGCTGTCTTATTTTTAAATTAACAAATTTACTTTTAACTAATCCCTTAGCAAGGTAGGTTTGTAAACAACTAATCATATAGTTATCAAACAGGCACCACTCTTGGTCATCCCAATCACCAAACATAAGTTTATCAAACTCATCTAGTGGTGAATAGTTTTTATTATAATGTTGGTGTAGCTCAAGCTCCCATTTTCTACGAGCAAAAGAATTACCTGCTCCTTTGATTGCATAGTTAGTTGTGATAGCAATCTTAGGTGACTTACTAAAAGGAATCTTGATAGCATCCTTGTTCTTTTTCTCTAACGTTAACCCTTCTGTTACTACACTAAACAATCTTTCAAAGTCAAAGTATTTTTTTACATCATCGAACACAAGTATTTGTGTATCAGCTGATACAAGTTGATAGGCAAAGCTACGTTCAAATGTAAAAGACTTACCATCTATAGTAACCACCTTCTTCATTTGACTTAATGCATTCATGAAGATACCTTTCCCTGTACCACCTTCCGGGTTATCTGATATAACCTCATCATTAAGTATAACAGCAGGGCAGTAGCTAAGATTTTTGTGACCATGCATTAGGAATCCTATCGTAGATTCCATAGACTCCACTCTGTCTTGTTCATTCTTACATATGTTTGATATAAAAGTTCTATAGTCAGAGGTACCGGAGTCACACACACCAAACTTTCTATCTATCACATGGTCTTTCCAAACGTATCCACCAAGGTCTATGTAATCTAGTATATCTATGGTGTCTTTAGATATCTTAACTGCACAATTTTTAAAATAGATGTAAGATGTATTCTTAGTATCTTCAATAAAATAAATATCTATTGTAGATAGCAGAGATAAAAACTCTTCCTTAAAAAATCTAGTGTTGTCAGCAAAGTAATTATATATACTCGCATCGTCAAGCTCGATAACATTATTTAAAACAAAATCTTTTATTTGTTTCTCATCTGTATGGTCTATCAAGTTGTTGGTTACTTTTACAAAGACATAGTTCTTACTTCCTTCCGGACAATACTTATAGAATCCATTGTCTTCAAGGAATTGTTTGAACAGAATATGTACCACCTTGATTACACCCTTGTCACTCTTCGTCCAAAACTTCTGCTCTTTGTTCTCATCATCCACTCTTTGCAACACAGAGTCTATCACATTCTCTGTTATCTCTGAGTCAAGTAGTTGAGATTTAATTTCTTTTTTAGATACACCTCTACGTAACTTAATCTTAATGTTATTTATTCTTTCGTCATCCTCATAGTACTTGGTACCAAAGTTCTGATTCTGTGCATAAGCTGAATCTATTGTCTGTTGTATCTCTCTGTGACCAAAGCCATCTGTTTCGTAGTTACTCAATACATAACTAGCAAGAGATTTATTAATTCCGAAATCATTAAAGGCTGAGGCAAGAACAAATGTATTGTTGTTGCGTAACCCTTCCACCATTGGATACTTTTTTACCCACCACTTAGTTAGTATCTCTACTATTTTATTCTCATCTGTTATTGGTAGTGTAGGTAGGTCACGAAGGGAATGCTTTTCTTCGTATACTTTTTCTTCAATCTTATCCCACTCACTTGAGTTCTCGTTAACAAATATTAATGGGTCATAACTTTCGTAGCATACACGAGATAAGTTCTTACATGTTATATCAAACCTTGGGTTATCAAAATGCTTAGCTAATGAATTAAAATAATTTACATGATTCTCTGCATCCCTTGGTATCTTAACCAATACTTTTAATCCTAGTCCGGAAGGTGATATGAATACTGAGTAAACATATTTGTTCTTTGTTAAGTTCTCTTTGTCTTGTAGTAGCTCTTTGTTTTTTTCGTATCCATCAAAGTCAAGACACATAATTCCTGTGTGCTCTTGTAGGCTGCTGTCGTTTCTCTTGTTAAAGATTCCGGAGAAACATATAGCAGGTAATAGTTTTTTTAATTCGTTTCTTTCTGTCTTTCTTTTCTCAGCTCTGATTTGTTTTACCAACTCTTTTGTTGCACCATCCTTTATTCTTTTTAGTATGTGCTCAACCGGTCTGTGGAAGGGAGTATCAGTCTCCTTAATGTTTTTAAATATAGTAACCTTCTGTTCTGATGTCATTGTTGTAGTGCTTTATGTTAAGTCTATGTCGAGTTTGTGTCGAGTTTGTGTCTGATTATCAATGAGTTGTATACTATGTTAACTTTTTTACCTCGTATACAGATAGTAAAAGTAAAATAAATAAATAAAAATATAGGGAAGAATGTGTAAAACTTTTACATCTCAACATCCTTCCCTTGTATTTTTAGAATGGTAAATCACTATCTTGAACAGGTGCTTGATTAGGTGCAACATCAACACCACCCTTTGGTTTAGGTACAAATGTATCTAACTCAAGGTAGTAGTTACCACTTCTTGATTGATTACAATTTAAGTTTACCCACCCATTCTTTTGGTGTGACTTTAAGAATGATATTGCATCATCTACTTTTACACTAATTCTACCCACTACAAAATCGGGTGCTCCTTCTCTACGTTTGAATGAGAATCCATCAGCAAAGATTTTTTCTTCAGCTTGTGCCATAATTTAATTTTTAATAATTGATTTTTGTTCCATGAGTTTTATAGTTTGGACTACACATCTTTGGTAGTCATGGATATCATCATACTCTAATGGAACTTCTAGAATATAATGAGTCCTTTTATTTTTATTCTTATACCACTTTGTTAATGTAATAAGATTTGATGTCATCAGTTTTCTTATCTCCAAAATACTTATGGTATACCTCAAGTGCTTTCTCCACTTTGTACTTGCCTCTATCATAACTCTCATCAGATAACTCAAACCTTCCCAACACTTGAGTAGACTTGTCAATAACGAGAAACAAAATAGGCTTGCCAAATAGCTCACGATATATATAACCTTGCGAATCATAGTTGTAATTGTATATGCTGTTATGAAATTTTGTTATGTCTCCACATGTCTTCAAGTCAATGACATAATCTTTATGTACGATGTCTGCTTTACCTTTCCATAATGCTCCACCATTAAGCTCTCCTATGTTTTTTACATTAGGCTCTTCATACTTATTACCTTTGTCTTGAATCATCTCATAGAAATCATAGTTGCTAAGCATGGTATCACACCACCTATCAACATCTTCCTGCTCTCCTTTAAGCATAGCGAATGGAAGATTATTTTCTGCACAAAACTCCTTGTATATCTTTGTGTTTCTGCTACTTGCATCAATAATCAGATAGTCATCTACCTTGTCCGGCTCTAGCATCTTACAATGAAAATATCTTCCCATCAGAAATGCTTTATTGTCTCCCTGTGGTACCCCATACATTGCAGGATTGCGTAGTAGTGTACCTATGTCAGAGTTAGAGAGGAATTGTTTACCAATCCCTCCATAATACTCTGCATCAGACTTCAATAAATTAATTACTTTCTTTGTTACTTTACTCTCCATCCTGTAGTGATTTTTTAATTTGATTCTTCCACTTGGTAGTGACCTTGTACTTCTTACTGATGTTATTTACTATCCACTCCAAGCCCTTAGCTTTATGTGTAGCAACGTACTTTAATACATCTAACATCTTCTCATCGTTTAGCTCCATCAAAGCTTCCTTCTCAACCTTTGGTTTAGCTGTCCCGGATTGATTAACAATAGCATTATTAACCTCATTAGCTGATGCAACAGATGTATCTATTCCAATACCAAAGTTACCCAAAGCTCTACCCCATGCTGATGTCTCGCAATTTTCTACGTAGGATGTCTTGTTTATAAAGGTGCTGCCCTTCTCTTCCTCAGCCATTCCGGAAGCAACCACCACACCCTTATCATTAATGATTGATGCTCTAATTAATATAGACTTCTCTGTTTTTTCTAACACCTCAGTTGTTAACGCAAAGTCTTTATAATTCTCACGAAAATATCTTAGTCTTTCGTTTACCTCTACGTACTGCTTACCTTTAATGTTTACTGATTTTAATTCACTCATAACTTATTTGATTTAATTTATTAATTATATTATTATACTTACTTAAAACACTTAACCTTGCATTCTTCAAAGACTTAATCTGCTTTGGATTTTTTTTACCATTGACCTCACACCTCATGGACTGTTCAATTTTATCTAACTTATATTTGTAGTTTGATATAGCTGTTTTGTAAACTCCATATCTCCATCCACCTTTAAAAAAAGGGTCTAGGTTTTTAACTTCTGTGTAGAAGTCACCACCTATTGATGTGTTAAGTATAGATACTATTTTTGTTTCGTGGTCATAAACAATTTTAATACCAAAGACTAATCGTGATTCATAACCAACACCATCTAGATTAGATGAGTAGGTATCATCCTTTGCCTCTTGCCATATGTCTCTTAGACTTATGTACTTATGCATCTTGTAAACTATCAATTACAAATGCTATATCCTCATCTGACTGAACGAGATTTGTTACAGCCTGTATACCATGTAGCACACTTGAATGTCCTATATCGTACCCTGCCTCTGACATATACTTCTGTATGTATTTTAATTTCATTGGTCTGTTGTAGCATAGGTAATAAAGAACATGTCTAGCATCTACTATCTCTCTTACCTTACTCTTTTGAAACAACTCTCCTTTAGTTATTCCGTACAGCTCAACGACCTGCTCAACGTACTCGTTAAATATATTTCTTTTCATTCTTAAATTGTTTTAATGACATCAGATAGTTTAACATACCAATGCCCTTGGTTTAATATTCTTTTACACTTTGTCCATATGTTTGGTGCCGGCTCATATCCTAGGAACAATGCTATATCTAATCCAATAGCAATTGCTTCTTCCAACACATCCATACTATCTACTAAAGAAGTAGTCTCATCACCATACACTATGTACATCTTAATGGAATCGGTTAAGAAGATTTTCTGTGCTTTGTCGGTTACCTTCCACCAACACAATCCATTCCTAAACCTTATCATATTACTTCCCATCACCATATTTATTTTGTAGTGCTTGAATATACTTCTTAGGTAAACCCTTCTGCTTTGCATCAAGTATCATAGCTGTTAGCTTACGAGTATCATATTCCTTCTTGGTTACCTGCAGAGATGGGTCAAACTCCTCTTCCGGATACCTCTCTCTTACTACCTCTTGGATAGCCTTCTCCATACTCGACTGCACCTGCTCGTTTTCCATTGCCAAAACTAGCACCTCATGTGCATCCTCTTTATCTAGCCAATGGTATTCCTTAATCACTTCATCTGTGTGATACATATAATCTATACAATACCCATACATGTGTAGTATTTGCATCGCCTGTTGAACGTAGTCTTCTCTTGTTAGTTGTGCCATTGGTTGATTTTTGTTACACCGGATAGAGACTCTGTTATGTCAGCCAAGTCTTCGTCATCTGCCCAATTAGTTAGTATATGATTTAAAAGAAACGTATCATCAGCTATGCTGCGTGACATGTTGTTAAAATTATTAATCACCTCTTCGTTATGTCCGTTATAGGTGTTTAACTGAATGCCTTTCTTTTGTAGGTCATTCAAGAAGTCTTGAAAGTTTGTTACTTTACCTGCCATAGTGTTTTGTTATTTAGTTAGACAAAATTAATAAATTAATTAGACTATTCCTAATCAATTACAATTTATTTTTATATTTCTGCTTGAAAATTAATTACATCCTCATTCGGATGGTCATCAAAATAATCCTTAATCTTTGTGCCTAGCACCCAATCAGCATACTCACTCATGTCATCCTGTGTTACCCCATGCTCATCAAGTATGTAATTATCCCACCGGTTATCTGTTGCTTTGAACATCTCCTTTACTCTCTTTGGTGCTCCTGTTTTTTCTATTGATAACAGCTCTGCACATACCATCTCGTACTTGCTCCTGCTAATTGTGTAGTCTATGTATGCCGGCTCAGACTCATCTGCTCCAAACCTTTCAGCTGCACTACTTGGTTGTACTGCAAACATAAACTTCCCTTCGATGTCTCCATAATAATATCTTCCCATAATTTAATTGTTTTTATTGTATTCATTAATAAATTCTACTACTGCTTGATGTGTATCTTCAATTGTTCTAAGCACACCATAAGGTCTAAGGTTTTTCATTGCTGCTAATAAATTTCCACGAGCACCAACCTTAATCACAACCGGCATAAGCCAATCCCAAGAGCTGTGGTATTTTAATTCACTTAACCTGTGTACTGAGTATGTACCATTAGGTAACACCTCAGAGCCTTTTACGGAATGTATACTAGCATCTCCACGAGTCTGTGGTAGGTTAATTAAATTAGGTACAGAAGATAATACTCCACCCATAAATTTTGCTATTAAGACATTGTCTTCTTTCAAATCTAATGCTCTACGTATCATCACATCTGCGTTAAGGCTTACTCTTTTTTCTTGTTCCATTTCTGTCATTTGTTTTTGGTATTGTGGGGAGCTGTTAAACTCCCCGTTAGTTTTAATTTTTATGTTTAATTTTTGTCATTCGTTTCATATGCGTGTCGTTGTCATATCCTTTAAGATACTTCAGAGATTCATTGTATCTGTCAATCTCTTCATTCAGAACATTGATTACCTTCTCAATCTTCTTGTGGCTATTCCAAGCCCTGCTTTCGTAATAGGATGCTAGCTCTTTGTCTGTCATTGTGTCGTTGAAATTCATAACTTATAGTATTATATCACATGACATTTCTAACCTGTCTATGCAAAAGTTAGTCTTACCTGTTTCTAACTCCTTCAGTAACGAAGTCAAGTCATTTGTTTTACCGGTCTGTGTATGCTCAAGGTTGGCATACTTCCCATGTCTGTACTTAATAATGTAATTGATACTTGTTTTCATAGTGTTTCGTTGTTAAGATTTCGACAAACATACGACAAATAATCGACATGTGCAAATTTATTTTTCATTTCGCTGACAATCAGTTGGTTACGTGATTCACTACAGGTGACCACCTTCACCTGTTTTTTCACAATCGTATCTCCATTCACTTGGCTCGGTGATATCTTCCATCCCCGGATGCATATCAATACCATGACCATACTCATACCCTTGATTATATAATTGGGTATATAATTCTTCTGACCACAAACCATCATTGGCATGTAGGAAATCCTGTATATCATCTACATCAGATGGTATGTCTATCTCTATCTCTGCATACTTGTGGTATACTACTCTTGTTGATACTTTTACTTTCATATTACTTATCGTTTTTTAATTCATATAATCTATCTTCGTCTCCTGTGCATTCCGGACAAGGCTCTTCATTGTATGGGTCATCATATGTGGGACATACTATTGTGCCATCTCCTTCACATTCCTCACACCTATCTCTCTCCTTTACCCATTCATCAATGTCTGATGGGTCAAAGAAGTAATTCTCATAATCCTGCCCACTTAATACAATGTCTCTAGCTGCATCTTCCATGTCATACTTATCCATGTACAAATCTTCCGGGGCAATGTCGTTGTTCTTTGATTGGTGTAACCAACCTAATTCGTGACCACCATCAATGGTTATCACATCAAAAATCCATGTGTTTGTCATAATTTATTAGTGTTTAAAATTTAGTACTTGGGCGAGGATTCGAACCTCTTATGTATTAACCTAACGACAGGTTAAATCTTACAAAATCCTGCCGACCACCAAGGTAGCACCCAAGTTATTATATATTAGTATGCTGATAAAATAGTATACAGCTGCAGGCTGTTTAACCTGTCACAAAAATCCGGCTTAGCTGTGTGCCATCTCTTGCCATGCAAATCAATTGCATGTTGTTTAACGTTAACCTTCTGCTGAACAGACAGGCTTGACCACTCAAAGTTTTTCATTATCTCTATTGGTTTTGATTAATTAATTTATTTATAGCAGCATCCTCTTTTAAAAACTTGTGCTTTGAATCATACACACCTAACACCTCAAGCTTGCCTTCCCTTTGTGCTAAATCTTTATTATATAATATGTAGCTCTCATCCTCAAACAATACCCGGATACATTCCATATCTGTTCTACTCCAAAAGCTGTAATAGTTATGGGTCAAGTTTCTCTTATAGCAATGTGCCAACGATACTTTTTCATTTGGAAACCTCGCACCTAGCACATCCATCTGTGTATCAAGATTGCTTTGCCATGATGCATCACGTTTGTGTTTAAATATATTTTCTTTTGTTGTTTGTCTTATGTACACCATAAACATATTAAGACTAACCCTTCTTGATGAATCCTGTAGCCTATAGCTATTGAAGGTAAGCTGTGAATTGTTTTTATCTGATACCTCTATCAAATCTATCTCAGCATCTATCAGCTTTTTCTCCCAATTATAATACTCTTTATATAGTGCTTTTATCTCAACATCCGGCAGGTAAAACTCTTGATTATTAGCATGGTTTATATGGTTGATGCAAAAATTAATAGTTATGTCACAGCATTCCTTGGTAACACTATCGTGTGCCCATGTTTTCTTATATATATATCTATCTTCCCTCTTGGAATACCTACCTGTGGTATCTGAATTATAATCATATAAACAATCAAAGCGATTGTCAGAAAACTGAACAGAGTTTAAACTCTCTACCCTATTAACAAATTTTATTTCTGCAGCATCTACTACACCATCTAACATATACTCTGAGTAGTGGTCTCTGCGTTTATCTTTTACCTCAAGCTCTGCTAACTCATTGTATATTCGTATACCTCGCTCACGATTAAAAAGATGCTTATCTACCTTAGCCTGCACCTGTCTTTGTATACCTGCTCTAAGGATTTTCTTGGTGTAATCTGATGCTATTATAATCTCATCCTTAACCAAGGAATCATACAGCTCCATGTTGCCCTCAACCTTATGCTTTATTATAATCTCCTGCCCCTTACGTTTACCGGTTTTTAAAGTAAACTTTATCTTGACTAGTTGGATGTGCTCAGACCAATTTATATTTTTTAGTTGGCTGTATTTACTTGTGTTGAAATTTATTTTTTCCATGCGTAGTGTTTTTATATATTAATATTATATTCTCCGTAGTAATCCTCAAACTCACAGCCACAGCCCCACACCTTACATCGTGAAGCTATAGCTTTTTTGGATGCACCCTTGATGCCTAGCCATTCTGCCATCTGTTGCTGTGTATCAAACCACATGCATCTGCTGATTGAAATTTGTATCTTGTGCATAGGCTTAATTACGTATTGCGTAGGCAGCTCCTGCTGCCATATCGGTTAATAACTCTTTAAACTTTTGAATATTTTTTTTCATGCTATATATATTAAATTAATACTCCTTCTTCTGTAAACTCATAATCCATACCCATGCACAGCTCTTCCAATCCTTCATCAGAATAAACATCTTCACTTGCTTTGTGTAATTGGTTTAGTATTTCTCTTGGATTGTCTTCCTGCATGCATTTTATTACATCATAATCATAGGCTGACCCGGTTAGATTATAATCATGTGGATGTACCTGTGCTAATGCATATTTATCATAGCCTGTGATGGATATAAATTCTCCTCGCATAGGCACCTGCCCAATCGAGTAGTTATTTTCTCCACCAAACATTTCGGTAAAGGATTTGATGCATTTTATAACTTCATCAACATCACAGCTGTTCAAGTCATGCATGTTGTCTCGCATCCAATCAAAACATTTAGCTTTGTCCGGATGCTCATCGATGGTGTACAATTTTGTCTCAATAATTCTCATAAGATTTTTGTGTTAATTAATAATTTTTTGAACGGAATTTGTGCAAACATACGACATTTAATCGACATACACAAATTTATTTTCTAACTTGCTCTAGGTCAGAGGCTTTAGGTTAAATGGAACATTGTCTAGACCCCATTCAAAGGTGTAGCCAACAGCCTCAACCTCAACTTGGTATTGTTTTGTATCGTGATAATCCATGTCGCACATGGCATACCTGTTATCATATTTTTCTACTATTACAGCCAAGTCTTTTGGCTGCTCTTCCGGGTACTCGAATAAACATTTCATATGTCAAAAATTATAGAGATTAATACTCTGATTAAAAAATAACTTGGGAACAGGTACAAAAATATTACCTGCAACTTCTTGGCAATCTTGCCTAACTTTTTTGGATTCATAATTGTTTTTTTTATAGGTCTTTAACTATCTCAGTTAAGTCAATACCTCTGTTAATATTCCTATTCCATTCCTTTGTTCCTTGCAAACCTTTGTTTGTTTTAAACCAAAAGGCTAATTGTTGCAATTCATACTCTGCTCTTTCTACATTACGAGCATGTATTTGATTTAGTCTATTCATAGTTAATTGTATTGGTTAGAATCCGGAGGATGAATCGAACATCCCTGCAACCATTCCGGATTGTATTATATATTATACTAATGGCATCTTTGAGATGTCATACCCACCACCTGTGACCCATTCTGTAGCCTTTTCTGTGCTCCAATAGTCATCGGTTTCTACCAAGTCTTTAATCAGCTCTGATTGGTATCCCTTCAGCATCAATTTAGCTGCCTTTACACACGCCTCATTTCTGCCATCGGTATAATCATGCTGTGATACTTTCTCTAGGGTTTTAAACAGCATCCCTACAGCCTTCTGCTCTAGTGTATTGTGCATCCTTGTGAATTCACAAGCGAAGTCTTCAATCTCTACACTATTTGCACCATTGATAAAATTTTCCATAGCTCTCGCTAACTCTTTGCCTTTACTCATAGTTATTGGTATTATGGGGAGCTGTGCTCCCCGGTTAAATTTATATTTGTTTTATGCTCCCATCCTCAGCTCTGCTGCCTGCTCCGGACATATCTCGCCTCTTTCAAGCCTTTCTTGGGCATCATCCCATCTATCGTAGTAACATTGGGCTGAATGATTTAATACATGGTGCTCTTCCTGTGACAGGTCTCTTGCATCGTAATCGTGATGCTCTTCCAATTGCTGCTGCAGGCATTCTACCTGCTCTTCCAATTGCTTAATTCTCAATAAGTAATTCATGTTATATATATATTAAATTAATACTCGTCTAATGGATACAAATCTTCCCATCCATCTACTGCGTTATTGTTGTATACTCTTGGCTCTTTGTATGGCTCCTGTTCGTAAGGCTCTACCCAAAAATCTTGACCAAATTGTTCTCCCCATCTTTCGATGCATTCTGTTGCCTCTTGCTGTGCAGCTGCTGATGTTTTAAAGCCATCTTCCTGCGTTACATTTAGACCAAATTCGTCCATGGTCACTACTTTGTACATTGTTATCATAGTTATATATATTAGATTAATAATAGCTCCCGGAAGATGAATCGAACATCTTTGCAACCATTCCGGGGAGTAATCCTAGGCTATTTACCTAGGATGTAATCTGTAGCCTTTTGGCTTTGTGTTAGGGCTGATATCACAGCCTTCTCATCTGCCTCTTTTACAGCCTTTACCCATCCATTAACATAGGCTTGGGATTGCTTTTCATCTAGCTCAGTATCCGTACAGATACCTGCGTATCCGGATAGCATCATAGCACCACTTTCAGCAATTAACTCTTCAAAGGCATAGTCATGCTTGGTCTTCTTGAGCACCTCTGTTGTAGCTACTCCTTTGCGATTTAATCTAGACTCATGCCCTGTGCTGTGCACCATCTCATGGAATAGTGTATGATAGAATCTATCTAGCTTATCAAACTGCTTTTTTAACGGCATAGTGATGCTATCTGTACTTGGTCTATAGAAGGCTTGGTCTTGGTCAATTTCGCTGATATTTAGCTTAGGATTTGCTGCCCTGTAATCTGATACAATTGCCTCACAACTTTCGATTGGCTTTATATCTATTTCGTTACCTGCAGGTAATCTCCTTGGCTTTAATCCTTCACATTGTCCAATGTTCCAAACCTTGTAGAAACGCAGGTTAAAATTGGGTATCACATCCTTCTCTGATACCTTCTCCTTTCGCATACATTCGGCTTTAGTTTTGTACCAAGTATTGCTACCACCTTTAGCTATATATGATACTAGCCATAGGTAGACATCGGTACCTTTTTCGCCCTTCTTAACTTTGCCTTTCCTTGATGAAATTCCTTTGAAGGTATCCCATTCATTGTGCTCGTATCCTAGACGCATTTCAGCATTAAGGATAAATGTATTAAAGCCCCGGTATACTCTACCCGAATTATTATTGATTGGGTAGTTATCTCCTGCCTTCCATGGCTTAAACCATTTAAGACCATCTTGCTTTAATCCCTTCAATAGGGTTTCTTTTACTTTTTTTGCGATTGCATTTTTGTTCATTTTAATAAGATTTAATTGTTACCGGTTTCATCCTTTTGGAATCATCAGAGGCAGTAATACACTACCTTACCGGGGAGCACAGCTCCCTTTGTTTTATATCCCATACAGGGTAGATATCTTCTTGAAAATACCCTTTAATCCTAGCTCGTAATCTTCCTCAGATATTAGCCCTGTTCTGTATTCAAAGTCTAGGTTATTTTCTAGTAAAAATTGTCTTTGTGCTGCTGCTTGTAATGTTTGTAAATTTGTCATAATTGTAAGATTTATAGGGAGCACAGCTCCCCGGATTAGATTTGATTTATTTATTATTTTCTGTTTGTTACTCTTAGGTTTACTATCATCCACCAATACATGGCTTGGATGCCTTCTTCGGTTAGATAGGTAGTGAATTTGTACTCTGTTGCCTCGTCTTTTTTGTCCCATCCCAAAGGATAATAACTTACATCCATTTGGTTAACGTGACCGGCAAAAGAAAAGAATACTTCGCCCATATGCATACCGGATTTCTTGTTATACTTTTCCATTGCAATAGCCTGTAATTGTACTAAGTCTTGTAGTGTTTTCATTGTAATAATGCCTGTGTTTATCGCAAAGGACTTTATGCTGTTAGCTACTAACATGAGTTTTGCTCTCACTTGTGAATCGCTTACACTAGCCTGCTCTAGCAGATGTTAGTTAGTTTTGTTGTTACACCAATAGCCCTTAAATTTTCGCTCTACCTACAGGCAGTTAAATACTTGGTTATCGTTATAGCACCCATAATGGTATTCAGTACTACTATTGTTCACACAACTTCGCATAACGCACTGATTATCAGCGAGATAGAAAGCTTAAATTAGCTAACTGCCTGATTATCAATCTGTTATACTTCAATATGTCAATGAGCGTTTATCTCCGGTACAAATCTCGTCTATATATATGTATCTACCAAACTTTTTTTTAATTATTTTTAATATTTGTTATAAGTCGCTGACTATCAATAAGTTGCAACAGGTGTTTTTGGGTATGTTTGTTTATATATATAATGTATCGGACAGGGGTTATCAAGGGAAGGGTCTTCCCTGTATACTTTGTTTAGTATACGCATAGCCTTGGGATGCTAGTGTAATGGGGTCACATCTACGTTAAATGGGACAGGATTAATACACAGCTACAGCATACAGGCAGCTGCACATGTAGGTAGCACATTGGTACCGGTAGCACAAAAGAAAAACGGCAAAAAATCCGAGATAAAAAATTGGAAATCAAAAAATCAAATCAAAAAAAAATGGGTTTCGGGATAGGGGTCACTTGCGTGTCATGCTATATAACCCAAATGCTATATGCATCTAAATAAATTTATTATCTTTGTGATTCAACAAACAATTATTATTATGAGAAAAATAAATATTCCACCATCAATGCAAGGATACGATATTAAAGATGGAAGACTTATTAATATGGCACCATCACCTGAGATGGGTATTACTAAGTTAGCTCAAATGAGAGCAAACGCAAAGAGGTATAATAAGGTTCAGATGATAGCAGAGGGTAATGAGTTATCACAAGCTAACATAAACTTATTTAAAAGATAACTATAGCGAGATAGTTAGTAGGGTTAGTTTTTAGTAGTGTTTTGACTAACCAATATAAGGGGAGGCTTCTTAGGCTTCCTCTTTTTTTATTCATATATGTTAAGTTGATGTAGACTTTATGTTAAGTTTATGTAGAGTTTAATTTTATAACTAACTGATTATTAATATATTAATTTAATAATGTTAAGTATGTTAAGTTTAAAGCCTCGTATATGGAAATAAAATCTTTGTGTGTATAATAAGAGAGAGAGAGTAGTGAGACAAAAACTCTACATTATGTACGTGGGTACATATCCAATGTTAGAGTTGCTATAAATAAAAATACATTTATTGTGTAGTAGTTATCTTTATCATCTGCATTTATAAATTCCCAACCGATAGCTAGTCTGTCATGAGGAAAGTGAAATGCAATACTTAATACCCAATCTTCCATGTTGATTTTATTTTGTTTATCTTTGCTAAAAATAATCAAATTTAATTTAAGATGAATCCAAAACAGCTACACTTCGATTCCGATGGTCGAGAGAAATTACTATCAGGAATAACACAGATTGCTAAAGCAGTCAAGTCTACATTAGGTCCACGAGGGAACACAGTTCTCATAGAGTCACAAGAACATACACATGGAATCACAGTCACCAAAGATGGTGTAACTGTAGCCAAGTCTATTTTCTTATTAGATGCTGTGGAGAATCTAGCGGTACGTATTATGAAGGAAGCTGCAGATAAGACTGCAACCTCAGCAGGAGATGGAACGACTACTGCAATTGTATTGACTGAGGCTTTGGTAAAGGAAGGTATGGTTGAGATAGAAGATGGTGTTAATAGAACAGAGGTGTTAAAGGTTTTGCAACAGGAGTGTGAGGTAATTATCAAGACGCTTGCGAAGAAGGGCAAGAAGGTATCCGGTAGTAAGTTAAAAGATGTAGCTGTAATATCAGCGAACAATGATGAGAAGATAGGAAAACAAATTGCTGAGGTATACAAGCAAGTTGGTAAGGATGGAATAGTTACGGTAGAGAAATCAAAGAACCATGAAACGTTTTTCGAAAGCACTAAAGGGATTAAGATAGACAGAGGGTGGACTTCACATTTGTTTATTAATAACCACAAGCATGACGAATGCGTAATGGAGGATGTGTATATGTTGGTATGTGATACCGAAATAAATAGCATATTGCAAATCGAAAATGTATTGAAGCCAATCATCAGCGAGCAGAAGCAGTTAATGATTATTGCACCATGCTCTCAAGGTTTCATAAATACAATGGCAGCGAATGTAATGAAGAACAGTCTTAAGATTGTAAACATTGCACCACCTGACTTTGGTTATAGACAACACGAACTTATGAACGACATTGCTCTTGCGGTAGGTGCCACATATTTTAGCGGAGAGACAGGAGATGACTTGAGCTTAATAAACTTTGGTGACTTGGGTCATTGTGCTAAGGTGATAGTTGGTCGTGACTCAAGTATCATCATCAAAGATGATACGTCAGAGAATCAAGATGCAGTAGATAATAGAGTAGAAGAGTTGTGGGTTCAGCATGGAGTTGCTAAGGATAAACAACTAAGAGGGTTTATAGAAAAGAGAATAGCTTCATTGACAGGAGGGATTGGTGTAATATATGTTGGAGGTAATACAGACCTAGAACAAAAAGAATTATACGACAGAGTGGACGATGCGGTGTGTGCAGTTAAGTCAGCACTAGAGGAAGGGATACTACCCGGTGGTGGATTATCTTTGTACTCTATTGCAGAGAACTATGAGCACATGAGTATAGATGAAAAGAACCCTGCAAAAAAAATTGCTTACGCAATTTTAGGAACTTCATTGAAAGCTCCTTTGATACAGATACTTTCAAACGCAGGAATGGAATCAGATATGTACCTTGCTCCTAGAGAAAGAAAATGGGGTGAAGGGTTTGATGTAAAGAATGAGAAGTGGGGTGACATGATTAGTATGGGAGTTATAGACCCGGTAAAAGTTACAAGGTCAGCTTTACAAAATGCAATTAGTGTTGCAGTTACTTTACTATCTACCAATGCTATTATAACAATGCATAGAAAGAAGAGTTAGATGAAAACAGTAATCCACGTTAATCAGCATGTAATAAAAGCTAACAGAAAGAACAACGTAGAGAATCCTGTGCTAACTTGTAAAACATATAAGAGTAATACATATGCTCACGAGGTAGAGATAAAAGGTGACAGCAAAGTTATCTATAGTCCGGACAAACCTCTTAGTTGTGGAGCACATGTTTGGATTGAAACACAAGGAGAAGTAATAATAATAAAATGATGAGTAACGAATCAAAGAACGGAAACACACAGTTGAATTCCGAAAGAACAAACCTAAACAACAGGGTGTCTAAGTTTACCATGCTAGGTAAAACTAAGAGAGTACAATGGGAAGAGAAGAGAAGAAACCGTACAATTTAAAACACACATATGAGACCTATAAGTAAATTTATTTTAATTGAACCAATAGAAGAAGAACTAAAAACTGAGTCGGGAATATTATTAACCAATGACGAGGCACAACGTAGGCGATACCATAAAGGAAGAGTTCACGCTGTAGGTAATGAGGTTCAAGGAATAGTAGACAATGACGAGATATACTATGACTTCAGAAATGCACATACTCTTTTAATTGAAGGTAAAAAGATTACAGTTATTCAAGAGAGGGATGTCGTAGTTGTTCTATAAGGTTTCTGTATACTTTATCCATATAGCTCTTACTACTAAACACAGACGTAGGAATAGTTCCGCCATTTAACTTAGAGTATACTGAAGCTATAACTCTTTTTGATTTATACGTAAGCTGATACAATGCTTTGTGTTTGCCATGCTTCTTTCTGAATACTTCAATCCAACCTTGTTGTCTTAATCTTTCAAAACGTTTCTTGTCCCAACTGACAACTTCATTGAATGTGTCAAAGTCATCACGAGAAAACCTACCCTCTGTTTTTAAAAACAACAACACCTCTAGTTCTGCTGTAGTTAGATTATATTTTTTTTTAATATAGTATCTAACAACTCTCCAATACTTCAAGTAATTTTCTGAATCCATCTATAAATTTAATTTTATTAACTTTGCATTATGTCCAAAGATAATATAATACCGGCAACTCCAAAACAAGAGAAGACTTTAACTACTCCTGTATTAGGAAACAGTCCTATGAGTGTAGCTCTTAATCAGACCTTAGCATCGTTTAGTACGTTAAAAGATATGGCTATTAAAAATTCACAAGCTGAAAATATAATAAGCTCAGCAGGAGTAACGCCATCAATAAAGAAACCCTCAAGGAATAATAATAGCAACACCCTTATGGGGCTAGCAAAATTAAAAGGATTTAAAGGAACAACAAAAAAGAATAAGGCATGAGTCAAAGATGTAAGAAAGAAGTAATGGGTGACAATCCTATTTCACAAGCAACCAAGCGAGAGCTAAGGGCAATTAAAGTATGTGCAAAATCTAACATTGCTTTAGATGAGGGAAGGATGGGTAAAGAAAAAAGACTTCTTAAGAAAAGCCAAAGGATTCAAAAGAGAGCAAAGGCACAGAACCAAAGAAGAGAAGATAGGGACTTAAGACAAAGAGGATTTAATAACATGTCAAGAGATGGCATAACTTAAAAAAAAATAAAAATCATGGCAGTATTAGGAGGAGGTAAAAAGAAAACAAGAAATAAAAATAAAACAGAAACGATTACTGTAAATGCTGATGGCAGCAAAACGGTTACGGTTACAAAGAACAAGACTTCAACAAAAACAAGAGGTCCAAGAAGAACACCACGCCCCAAGGTTACAGGTGTTTCTACTTTAAAACCTTATGGAATAGCGAAACAAAAAATTAGTATTCCTGCAACTAAAGTATCTACAAAGCCTATTGAGGTGGAAGCTCCACTAGATATGCACCCATCTTCTGTAAGGTTTCGTAATAAAGTTAAGGAGCAAGTAGCTGCTAATAAAAAAGAAAAACAATGGCAATCTGTAGTTAGAAACTCTCAGCCACTATCACCTAGTCCCTCTATTCCAAATAGAAGGTCTTACAGGAGCAGAAGGTAAAAAGAAATAAGTTTGAATAAAAATCATTACCATATTGTTTTGATGATATTAAGTGTTATAGGTTTTATATTAATATTTTCATTACTTGCATCTGTAATAGTAGATAGAAAATTAGATGAAGATGGTAAAGAAATTATAAGACAAATAACAACAAGTTTAATTGCTATTGTAGCAATGATAATAGGAGGCAATCACATAAAAGAATAATGGCAGACAAATCTAAAATGCCTTGCAATAAACCTAGACCTTCTGACCGAGCAGGTAAAAAGAAAATGGTTAAAGGGTGTGAGGGTGGAAAAGAAAAACTAATTCACTTTGGTGCCAAAGGATATGGACATAACTATAGTGCAGCCGCTAGAAAATCTTTCAAGGCAAGGCACAAGTGTGATACCGCAAAGTCAAAACTGACTGCTAGATATTGGGCATGTAAAAATTTATGGGCAGGCTCAGGTGGAAGCACCAAGTCAAGTCCAAAAAAAAGACAAGGAAAATATTAGTATATTTGTAAAACAAAAGTCATGGCAAAACAAGAAGATATAAAAATTAAAAAAGCTAACCAAGGAAAGTTTACTGCTTGGGCAAAAAAAAATATGCCTAAGAAATCAGTATGTGGGGCAGCTAGTTCTGTCATGAAAAATTCAAAGAAGTATAAACCAAGTGTAGTAAAGATGGCAAACTTTGCCAAGAACTTTGGCTGCAGTAAATAATTAATCATGAAACAAGGATACAACTCAAGAGACGATGAAGCAATCGGAGCAAAAAATGGAAAAAAGAAACAATCTTTAAAAGATAGACGTAACGAGTCTAAAGCAATGTATAAGCATTATGGAGAGCATCCATATTCTGCTGACTCAAACATGCACTAATGGAAAAGAAAAAAGAAAAGAAAGCATCGTGGATGCAATCAATATGGTGTAAGTTTAAATGCGGATGGAATTGGATGTTATTTAAACTTATGTTTCAGATAGCTTCTTGCCCAAAAAAATTGTGTACTTGCAAGAAATAACACTAAAATAAATTTAGTATCTTTGTTGTATGAAACCAAGGATGACATCAAGAGGCTTTGGAGATACTGTAGAAAAATTTACAAAAGCTACAGGAATCAAAAGAGTAGTAAACACAGTCGCTAAAGCAACAGGGAAACCATGTGGCTGCGGTGAACGAAGAGATGCATTAAACAGAATGTTTCCTTACGAGAAAAATAAATAATTTAAAAAAAATAAAAAAATGGCAATACCAAACGGTACTAAATTTCATGGAGTAGCTCCATCCGTACAAACAGAAAATAAAGGTTCAAAAACTTTAAATGCACAAAGGGACGTGTATACCTATCCTGATGATTTTGGTGGGTCAAAAATTTCAGTTAATGGTACGTTTGTAAACTTCGGAGCAAGCGGAGGAGGAGCAGATATTCTTGGTGGCTCAAGTGTTGACTTTGGAGTAGAACAAAATACTGCAGCAGACCACTTCCCATTTTTTATTGTACCAATTTCAGGCACAAAGAAAGTAACAGGAGTAGCTATTCAATGGGGTTCAACCACAGATTATCAAACTGCTAGAGGAAGTTCTACTGTTACCTTTAAAGTATCAGAAGCTCCTTTTGGCTCTGATGTAACTGATGTAAATAATTGGGCACCTATAGGTACTCTTACTACAGAATGGGATGGAACATCAGGTACTCATCCGGGATTCTTAGAAGAGGTTGATTTTCCAATTGGAAAAAATCTAATACAAGTTACTGCGGTATCAAGCTCAGGATTTGGAAACACAGGAGAAGAAGTTGAGATAACTCTTATAATAGAATAAACAAACATATATGCCTTATCAAAAGTTAAATACAAGTAGAGCATGGGAGGTATCACCTAGTGATGATGCACCTATTCCACAGATAATGGTAGTAGATGGACTTCAAACAGTTGTGTCTATCTCAGGTAACACAATTACTGTTGACCCTGCTATTGACCTAGTAACATTAGGTTTTGTAAGAGGAATGATAATAGTTAATCCGGGAGGAGACTCAGCAATTATCACATCAGTTGGTGGTAACGAGTTAACTTTAAACATCCCTGCAACAGCTTTTCCTGCAACAAGTAAGTTTAATGCGTATGGAGGAAACAATAATGGATGCTTACTTTATGTTGGAGGTGCAGGTAATCTAGAAGTTAAAACCGCAGGTGGAGACAAGGTTACTTTTTCAAATGTAGCAGAAGGATTTGTTTTACCTGTAAATGTTATTCAGGTTTTTGCTACAGGCACAACAGCAACTAATATTGTAGCTCTTTGGTAATATGAGCTATTGGACTTCAACTACGACATTGATGATGGAGGATTTAACAATTCAATACCACATAAAAAAATGACGATAGAAGATTTGAAAATATACGGATTAAATTCAAGCGTAATGGCGATTAGCTTTACGCAAATAGAAATGGCATTGAAGATAATTCTACTAATTGCAACAATTATATATACTGTTCACAAAACTGTTGTAAATATAAAACAGAACAAAAAGAACAAAAAAAAATAGTATCGTCTTTGACACTATTAGCATTTCTCTAGATTATTAACATGAGAAACATCAACAAGCTTATTATACATTGCTCAGCCACACGAGAGTGTGATGACTCTGTAAATGCATCTGTAATAGATAGATGGCATAAAGCTAGAGGATGGAAAGGATGTGGTTATCATTTTATAGTTTTGATTGATGGAACAATCGAAACAGGTAGGATGATTGATGAGGTTGGTGCTCACGTAAAGGGTATGAATAAATCATCAATAGGTATATGCTACATAGGAGGTCTTGAGAAAGATGGTAAGACTCCAAAGGATACTAGAACACCTAATCAAAAAGAAAGTTTACTACTGCTTATTAAAACACTAAAAAAGATATACCCGGAAGCTACGCTTCATGGGCACAATGAATTTTCTAACAAAGCATGTCCAAGTTTTGACGTGCAATCTCAATATAAAGACATATGAAAAAAATTATAGATTGGTTTGGCGGTAGTGTAGTAAAAGATTTACTAGGAGGATTAGATAACCTGTTTACCTCTAAAGAGGAAAAGATAAAAGCAGAGAATGTAATCAAGCAAATTCTTATTCAAAAAGAATTAGAGCTACAGAAAATGCAAACTGAAATCATAGTCGCAGAAGCTAAAGGAAATTGGATGCAAAGAAGTTGGAGACCAATTTTAATGTTATCCTTTGGATTCATAGTTATTTATGTAAAGTTTGTGGCACCATTATTTGATTTAAAAATTCCTGAATTAGAAAATGAGTTTTGGAATTTATTACAAATAGGTATTGGAGGATATGTAATTGGTAGGACAGGAGAGAAGATGATGAACTCCTATTCAGAAACAAAAAAATAAACACTATCTTTGTTTAAATATTTTAATTAAATCAAATGGAAAAAGTACAAGACGTAAAATTAACTGAACAAGAGTTATCGGATTTACAACAAGCTAACGAACAACTAACAAAGTTTAAGTTAGCTATAGGAGAATTAGAAATACAAAAGAGTAATTTATTTTCACAGGTTAAAAACTTACAAGTTGAGTTTTCTAAAATGGAAGATGAGTTAATTAAAAAATACGGTAAGGATTCTATTATAAATTTGAAGACAGGAGACGTAACAAAAAAGTAAATGGGAAAGATAGCAACATATCCAATAGTAACACCTCAAGGGGATGACAAAATAATTGTATCACAGACAACAGGTACTCCTGAAGATGCGACAAAAAACATTACTGTTAATGGATTGGCTAGCTATATAGGAGCAGGAGCAGGTAACGGAATACCTACACCTGAGATGTTTATTGTAAAAAGAAGCTTTATAGCAGGTGTTAGTCCTGACGAAGATTGGGGATTAAATCATCAACTCTGCATAAGAGGACTTGTCGGAGCCAATGAATCATGGCTAGACCCTACTAAAGAAGCAAGGCTTTTTATGTATACAAAAAAACCTAATAAAATTGACCCCGATGGGTTTGTAAAAAGAAAAGGAGGTTGGACTCATCCATCTCATATTAATGGGAAATACATTGAATCAAGATTTGGGGCAGCTAATTGGGGAACAGGAACTCAGGAAACTTTGGATATTTCCACCGGCTCCAACATACCTTTACCTGATATTGTAACAGAATGGGACATAGCCACCGAATTAAAGATATTAGCAACAGGAGCAACTCCTAATTTCTTAGACTCAACTTTAAGAGAAACTACATATATACAAGTCCCATTTAATCAATGTCAATTTCTAACGACAGTTTTAGGTACACCGGCAGGTTCAGTTGACAACTTAAATTATCCGGTGGGAATTGATTTAACAAAATATAAAGTAAGGAATGCTGTTAAGCAAACCCGAACTTCATCTCAAGGAGCTTTCAACACTAACACTCCTTGGGATGAAGGAGGACAGGTAAGAATTTCTAATAAAGTAGTAATGAGATTTGTTATTGGAATTGTTAACCCTGACTTTACATTAACAAATCATACCGTACCATATATATTTGGTCAACCCTCCGACCCTATTACATTGGTTTATCAAACTGATTTTACAGAGAAGGTACAAAAAGTTGTGTTAACAACAGGTCAAACCCAAATGGTTTCTAGGAAAGTGGGATAAAATTTTGGAGATTGTAGTAAGCGAGCTCGTTCGTCGAGTCCGCTGTAAGTGTGCTTGTTCGTCGAGCTCTCTGTTTGCAATTTCCCTCGTATAATACCTCTGTTTACTCAGGGGTATTTTTTTTTGTTTATCTTTGTTTCAAATCAAATTAAAAATGGACATTAGAAAAATCTCAGTAGGTCCTGATTATAAATCAGGAGCCATGCACTACCTTGTTGGTCAACAGGTTCTTGGAGGAAACTATACTATACATTTAATTAAGTTCAGTATAGAGGATGACACTTATCAAATCTATATAGAAGACTCTGCTGAAAATGAAATTTTATTGTGGAAACAGTTTAATTCAACAATGCCTATATCCTTAGAATATAATATTAATTTTTAAATTAAATGCAATCACCTAATCAGTTTATTGTTACCCCTGCTAATAATAGGAGGTATGATAATGTAAAACAAATTGAGGGTTTGGAAATAATACTAGACGCCTCTGAAGAATCAGCTTCCTTTTCAAATCGTGAAGCTGTTGTATTAAGTACACCTATTAATTATACCGGACCTGTAGTAGAAGGAGACACGCTTCTAGTTCATCACAATGTTTTTAAATACTACAATGACATGCATGGAAGAAGGCAAAGTGGAAAGAGTTTTTTTAAAGACAATAAGTTTTTTATTGACGAGACTCAATACTATATGTACAAAAATAATTCAAAGTGGTATGCTGTAGAGCCTTTTTGTTTTGTTGCTCCATTGCCTGCTACAGAAACATATATATACAAGCCTTTTTCTGACGAACCTTTAATGGGGGTTATGGAATATACATGTTCTTCTATAGAAAAGCATGGGATTAAGAAGGGAGATATTGTTACGTTTACGCCTGATTCAGAATATGAATTTAGATTTAACGAGCAGAAGCTATACAGAATTAGGTCTAAAAATATTATTGCATATGAACCTACAAGAAACTAAGTTAAAAATAATCCAAGCAGGTTATAGAGCTGTAGAACAACTTATTAAAGTTGCTAAAGAAGATATCATAAAGCACAACCCTGAAGACGACCTGTCAGCAGATAGATTAAAAAATGCAGCCGCTACTAAGAAGTTATGTATCATGGATGCTTTTGAGATATTAAATAAAATTGAAGCAGAGAAGGAAGCTATATCTATGGGACAATCAAAGCCCATGACAAAACAAGGCTTTGCTGAAAGACGTTCTAAATGATAAAAGAGTTAAAGAATTACATACCAAAAAACGTACTCTCTAATAAAAATAGGGGGCGTAGTTGGCGTTATGGCTACAACAAAAAATATGATGTAGTCGTTATATCTCGCAATGGTCAAATAGGAAACGTAATAGAAATCTCTAATTTTAAAATAGCCTTACCTAAAAAACCTAAAGAGGTATACTCAAGACATGAAAATAAACTAAATCAATATTGGGAAAAAAAAGAACTACCAACTAATTTAGAAAAAATAAAATCTATATTTCAATGGAATGAAATGCCTAACTCTTTTAAAGACCAATATGTAGATTATATTGAAAAAGAATTTGATTATAGAGAAGATGGCTTTTGGTTTCTCAATAGAGGTATACCTACATATATAACCGGTTCTCACTACATGTATCTTCAATGGACTAAAATTGATGTAGGTTCTCCGGATTTTAGAGAAGCAAACAGAGCTTTGTTTATTTATTGGGAAGCTTGCAAAGCAGATAGTAGAAGTTTTGGAATGGTGTATTTAAAAATAAGACGTTCAGGTTTTTCTTTTATGGGTTCAGCTGAGTGTATCAACACAGCTACTTTAGCAAAGGATGCTAGGATAGGCATCTTGTCTAAGACAGGTTCAGATGCTAAGAAGATGTTTACAGACAAGGTTGTTCCTATCAATAGTAGACTACCATTTTTCTTTAAACCTATTATGGATGGTATGGATAAGCCTAAAACAGAATTAGCTTTTAGAATTCCTGCCTCTAAGATTACAAAGAAAAACATGCATGAAGTGTTTGAAGATGATATGGAGGGACTAGATACCACTATTGATTGGAAGAATACTGACGACAACTCTTATGATGGAGAAAAACTATTACTGTTAGTTCACGATGAAAGTGGAAAGTGGGTTAAGCCAAACAACATATTAAATAATTGGAGGGTAACTAAAACTTGTTTACGTTTAGGTAGTAGGGTTATTGGAAAATGCATGATGGGTTCTACATCAAACGCATTAGATAAAGGTGGTAGCAACTTTAAAAAATTATATGAAGACTCTGATGTTAGAACACGAAACGCTAATGGTCAAACCAAAAGCGGTATGTATTCACTTTTCATCCCAATGGAATGGAACATGGAAGGTTTTATAGATAGGTACGGAATGCCTGTACTAGAAAATCCTGCTCATGAAGTTGAAGGAATAGATGGTGAAATGATTTACCAAGGTGCTATTAATTATTGGCAAGCAGAAGTAGACTCCCTAAAGGGAGATTCAGATGCACTAAACGAATACTACAGACAGTTCCCTCGTACTGAGTCTCATGCATTTAGAGATGAAAGTAAGCAATCTATATTTAATCTTACTAAGCTATATCAGCAAATAGATTATAATGATTCTATGATTAAAGAACATCACATAACAAGAGGTAAATTTATATGGGAGAACGGTATAAAAGATTCTAAAGTTATTTGGGTTCCTGATTCTAAAGGTAGGTTCAATATCTCTTGGCTACCATCATCTAATATTCAAAACAATGCTCTTCAAAAAAATGGAAAGAAGTACCCCGGTAATGAACACCTAGGTGCTTTTGGTTGTGATTCATACGATATTAGTGGAGTAGTAGGTGGTGGAGGCTCCAACGGAGCACTACATGGCTTGACTAAGTTTAACATGGATGATGCACCTAGCAATGAATTTTTTCTAGAGTACATAGCTAGACCTCAGACAGCCGAGATATTTTTTGAAGATGTGTTAATGGCTTGTGTTTTTTATGGAATGCCTATATTAGTAGAGAATAACAAACCTAGGTTGTTGTATCATTTTAAGAACAGAGGGTATAGAAAGTATTGCATCAACAGACCTGACAAACAATTTAATAAACTATCTAAGACTGAAAAAGAATTAGGTGGTATCCCCAATACGAGTGAAGGTGTTAAGCAAGCACATGCTTCTGCTATAGAATCATACATAGAAAAATATATAGGATTAGATTTTGAATCTGTTTTTAGACCTGCTGATGAGATGGGAACTATGCCATTCAACAGAACTATAACTGATTGGGCTAAATTTGATATTAACAATAGAACCAAGTATGATGCTAGTATTAGCTCAGGTTTAGCCATAATGGCTTGTCAAAAACACTTATATGTAACTGAAAGAAAAGAGTCAAAAATAAAACTTAACTTTGCAAGGTATACTAATACCGGCATACAAAGCGAAATAATTAGATGAAAGATGTAAAGGTAAATATAAAATCTGCAGCTTTCCCAAGTCAATTTGTATCTGACGCTGAAAAGGAAACTAAAGAGTATGGATTACAAATAGGTCAAGCTATACAATATGAGTGGTTTAGAAGAGATGGGTCAGGTTGTAGATTTTACAATCAATTCAGAAACTTCCACCGACTACGTTTATACGCAAGGGGTGAGCAGTCAGTAGCAAAATATAAGAATGAAATAGCAGTAGATGGTGACTTAAGTTATCTAAACTTAGATTGGACTCCTGTACCTGTCATTCCTAAATTTGTAGATATAGTTGTAAATGGGATGTCTGATAGATTATTCAAGGTAAAGGCATATGCTCAAGATGCAATGTCTCAATCTAAAAGGAGTAAGTATCAAGACATGGTAGAAGCACAGATGGTTGCTAAAGACTTCTTAATGGATGTTCAGCAGCAATCAGGATTCGACCCCTTTACTGTAAGCCCTGACCAACTCCCACAAACAGATGAGGAGCTTTCATTATACATGCAAATTAATTACAAGCCTTCAATAGAGATAGCTAATGAAGAAGCTATTAATACCATCTTTGAAGAGAATCATTATATTGATTTAAGAAAAAGATGTGACTATGATATTGCAGTATTAGGAATAGGTATAGCTAAGCATGAATTTTTATTAGGCTCAGGTGTCGAGGTATCTTATGTTGACCCTGCTAACGTTGTTTACAGTTATACAGAAGACCCTCACTTTAAAGATTGTTTCTATTGGGGCGAGGTAAAGACATTACCAATTATTGAATTAATGAAAATAGACCCTGAGTTAACAAATGAAGACTTAGAGGAAATAAGCAAGTACAGTCAAAATTGGTATGACTATTACAATGTTGCTCAGTATTATGAGAACGATATGTTCTATAGAGATACCTGTACTCTTTTGTATTTTAACTATAAGACTACTAAAAAAATAGTATACAAGAAAAAAATTATGGCAACAGGAGGTAGTAAGGTTATCGAAAAGGATGACCAATTCAACCCACCTGTTGAAGTAATGGAAGATGGGAACTTTGAAAAAATTGAAAAGACTATTGACGTGTGGTATGATGGTGTCATGGTTATGGGAACGAACATTGTTTTAAAATGGGAGTTAGCTCAAAACATGGTAAGACCTAAGTCAGCTAGTCAACATGCTATTCCTAATTATGTAGCAGTAGCACCAAGAATGTATAAGGGTTCAATTGAATCACTTGTTAGAAGGATGATTCCTTTTGCAGACTTAATTCAGATAACACATTTAAAGTTACAACAGGTTATTGCTAGAACAGTTCCTGATGGTGTCTATATTGATGCAGATGGTTTAAATGAAGTTGACCTAGGTACCGGTGGTGCATATAATCCTGAAGATGCTTTAAGGTTATATTTTCAAACAGGTTCTGTTATTGGTAGAAGCTATACTCAAGAAGGAGATTACAACCAAGGTAAAGTTCCTATAAAAGAATTAACGACTAGTTCAGGCTCAGGAAAAACACAGATGCTTATCGCTAACTATAATCATTACTTAGGTATGATTAGACAAGTAACAGGATTGAATGAAGCAAGAGACGCCTCTTCCCCTGACCCCAACTCTTTAGTTGGTCTACAAAAGTTAGCAGCATTAAATTCTAACGTAGCAACTAGACATATACTTGATGGTGCATTATATATTTATAGAACATTATCAGAAGCATTAACATATAGAGTTGGAGATATTTTAGAATACTCTGACTTTAAAGATGACTTCATTAATAAGATTGGAAAATATAATGTTAGTATACTAAATGACATATCAGACTTATACATATATGACTTTGGTATATTTATAGATGTTGCACCTGATGAAGAACAAAAAGCTCAGTTAGAGCAAAATATTCAAATGGCATTATCTAAAAACGATATCAATCTAGAAGATGCAATTGACATAAGAGAATTAAAAAACTTAAAGCTTGCTAATCAATTATTAAAACTAAAGCGTAAGCAAAAGCAAGAGCAAGAGCAGAAAATGAAAATGCAGCAACAACAAGCTGCCTCTCAACAACAAATGCAAATTATGCAAGCTAAGAGTCAAGCTGAAATGCAGAAAGCACAAATGGAAATGGAAAGCAAGATGCAACTCAAGCAAGCTGAGATATCGTTTGAGATTGAGAAAATGAACAACGAAGCCAACTTGAAGAAGATGTTAATGGCAGAAGAGTTTAATTACAATCTGCAGTTACATGGTATGACTGAAAATGCATTGCAAAGTAGAGAGACTCAAAGAGAGACTGCTAAAGGTAAAAGAATATCTCAGCAAAATACTGAGCAATCACAACTTATAAATCAAAGGAAGAATAATCTTCCACCTAAAAATTTCGAATCAAACGAAGATAGCTTGGATGGGTTTGACCTAGCAGAGTTCGACCCAAGATAGTAAATAATTTGAACGAAAAATATTTATTAACTTTGTTAAAAATTAAATCAAATGGAAATTAAAGTAAAAGACCTTGGGTCTATAGATGAAAAATCTATGGCTCAAAAAGAAGAAGCAGTTTTAGATAAAGCCGCTAACAACACAGAGACAGCTCAACAGACTGAAACACCTGTAGTTTCTCAAGAGGGAACTGCTCAAGTTACACCGCCTGCAGAAGCTACTCAAGAGAGTGCTACTCAAACTTCAGAGTTAAAAGAGGAGGACGTTCTTTCATTTATTAAGAATAGATACAATAAAGATGTTGCATCAGTTGATGATTTGTTTGCCACTAAAGAAGCAAACGCAGATATTCCTGAAGACGTTGCAGCATATTTAGAGTACAGAAAAAAAACAGGACGTAGTTTCGCAGACTATTCAAAGTTGAATAGAGACTTTGGAGCTATGGACGAAAAGCAACTTCTTAGAGAATACTATTCCGCAACAGAAGATTCATTAGATGCTGAAGACATTGATTATATGATGGATGACTTTAGTTATGATGTAGATATGGATGAGGAAAATGTAATTAAAAAAAAGAAAGTAGCTTTTAAAAAAGAGATTGGTAAAGCCAAAAAGTTTTTCAATTCGCAAAAAGAGATGTACAAAGAGCCACTTGAGTCAAGTACGGCATCTTTTTCTCAGGAGCAAAAAGAACAACTCGAAGCTTACAATACATATGTGAAGGATGCTAATACATTCGATGAAGAAGCAAAAAGAAAAAGAGATTGGTTTTTAAATAAGACCGATGAAGTTTTCCACAACGAGTTCAAAGGTTTTGACTTTAAAATTGGGGAAGATAAAACAGTAACTTTTTTGCCTACAAAGAATGTGGATGAAATTAAACGCTTGAATTCTGATTCATCAAACTTATTTAAAAGGTTTATTGATGAAGAAACAGGTTTAGTGTCTGACGCACAAGGGTACCACAGAGCAGTTTCGGTTGCTCAAAATCCTGAAAGGTTTGCTAAGTTCTTTTATGAACAGGGTCAAGCTGATGCAACAACAGACGTAACAAAGAAAATGAAAAATGTTAATATGTCTACGAGGAATGCTCCTCAAGTTACAAAGAAGGATGGTATGACAATTAGAGCAATCAACCCAAGTGAGGGTAGAGGACTCAAAATTAGAAGTAATAAAAATAATTAACAATTAAAATTTTAAAAAAATGGCAGGAGCTTTAAACGCAACTCCGGGATTTTCATTACAGCCAAGTGCTCAGAAAGTTCCATTGGAGTCAAATTACATTACTAACTTTGATTTCTTAAATCAGTATCTTCCTGATACATACGAGAAAGAATTTGAAAGATATGGTAATCGTACACTTAGTTCATTCCTAAGAATGGTAGGAGCTGAGATGCCTTCTAATTCTGACCTTATCAAATGGGCAGAACAAGGAAGGTTACATATTAAATATACAGATGTTGGAACAGCTGCAGCAGCAGGAGCTAACGTAGCAACATTCCAAATCAATGATTCAGCTATAGGTGCAAACCCTGTAGGGACTGTAATCACAGGAAGCAATCCTTTTGACGCACAAGGTGCACCGGCTCTTAGAGTTGGTCAAACTGTTGTGATTAATCAGAATGGTGGTGGTGGTGAGAATAAAGGTATTATTACAGACGTAGCAGTTGGTGGTAACATCTTACAATTCTCAGTAGCTTTTTATGAGGCTGCAGGTTTAGTAGCTGCAGGTACAGGACTTGGTAACGGTGATGTAACTATATTTATCTATGGTTCTGAGTTCCAAAAAGGAACAGCAGGAATGGATGGTTCATTAGAATCTGATGACTACATCTTTGAAAACAATCCAATTATCTTAAAAGATACGTATCTAGTAAATGGTTCTGATATGGCTCAGATAGGATGGATTGAAATCACAACAGAAGATGGTGCTTCAGGTTACTTATGGTACTTGAAGTCTGAGCACGAAACTCGTTTACGTTTCGATGATTACTTAGAGACAGCAATGATTGAAGCAGTACCTGCAGAGGCAGCTTCAGGAGCAACAGCTGCAGGTTACGTTGGTTCAGAAGGTGTATTCCACGCTGTAGGAACAAGAGGTAACTTATGGGGCGGTGGAAACCCTGATGCTTTAGCTGACTTTGATGCAGTAATTGACAGACTAGACAAGCAAGGTTCTATTGAAGAGAACGTAATCTTTGTTAACAGACAGTTCGGATTCGATATTGATGACATGTTAGCAGCACAAAACTCTTACGGAGCAGGTGGTTCATCTTATGGATTATTTGACAACGATGAGGAGATGGCTCTTAACTTAGGATTCACAGGATTCCGTAGAGGTTATGATTTCTACAAGTCTGATTGGAAGTACCTAAACGACCCAACAATGCGTGGTGGTTTAACAAACAATCCTGTAGTTGCAGGTTCAGGTGCTATCACAGGTTTATTAGTACCGGCAGGTTCTACTAGTGTTTACGACCAAGTTATGGGTAAAAATGCTAAGCGTCCTTTCCTTCATGTACGTTACAGAGCTTCAGAAACTGAAGACAGACGTTACAAGACTTGGATTACAGGTTCAGCAGGTGGAGCAGCAACCACAGACATTGATGAGATGAGAGTAAACTTCTTATCAGAAAGATGTGTTTGTGTTATGGGTGCAAACAACTTTGTATTATTCGAAGAGTAGTAATAAGTAGTAATATTTACCCTCGTTATAATGACGAGGGTAATTATTTTTTTTAAATCAAATTAAATTTTTATTATAATGAAAACAAAAACAGAAATTAAATCACGAATATATCGTTTGACTAGAGGTATGGCTCCATTGAGCTTCATGCTTCCTTCCAAAAGTTCAAAGCGTAGACCCTTACTTTACTTCGATGAAGAAACAGGTGAGAATAGAGAAATCAGATACGCAACAAATCAGATGAGTCCTTTTAAAGATGAGCAAGATGGTAACGCTATTGTTACCCCTGTCATATTTGAGTCAGGATTACTTAGAGTTCCAAAACAAAACCAAGCCCTACAAAAGTTCTTAGCATATCATCCTTTAAATGGTATAAAATTTGAAGAGGTAGATACTGCAAAAGATGCAGCTAGAGAAGTAGAGATGCTTAATGTAGAAGTAGATGCGTTGATTGCAGCTAAGCAAATGTCCTTAGAACAAATGGAATCTTTAGGTAGAGTCATTCTTAGAGGAGATGTTACAAAAATGTCTAGTGCTGAGTTAAAAAGAGACATGTTGGTTTATGCAAGAAACAATCCTGCAGAATTCCTACAGGCTTTAGATGACCCTGCTTTAAAATTACATTCTACAATTCAAAAATTCTTCGATGAAAGAATGTTGGCTTATAGAAATAAAAACAAAGACGTATACTTTAATCTTCCTTCAAACAAGAAGAGATTATTAACAATACCATTTGGTGAAGACCCAATGCATGTTATTGCTTCCTACTTTCAATCTGATGATGGAGTTGAGAAGCTTGAGTATTTAGAGAAACAATTAGATTAGATTACTAGAACGACCAATTCTATGAGACCTCTTCAAAATCGAAGGGGTCTTTTTTTTTTGTTTATCTTTGTATAAAATAATTTATTAATGATAAATTCAGTACGAAACACAGTATTAGCTATTCTTAATAAAAATAATTACGGATACATATCTCCGCAAGATTTCAATTTGTTTGCTAAACAAGCACAGCTAGATATATTTGAAGATTATTTTTATCAATATAACTATCAGCTAAACAAAGAAAATAAAAGAATGTCAGGTACAGGTTATGCTGATATCACAAAGGGATATGAAGAAGTTATTGATTTGTTTTCTGTAACACTACCTTTAACTCAAAGCTCCCCAAGCACTAATAATTATTTATTGCCATCTTTATTGACTACCAATAACGATTATTATTTAATTAATAAGATGCTTGTTAATGATGTGATTCTAACAAGTGGAATAACTACAGCTACAGTTGGTGGTCAAAATAAAATTATAGATGGTACAGCTAACTTCATAGCAGATGGTGTTTCCGTTGGTGATATAGTGGGAATTACAATAGGAGGTATTTCTTACAACCTTTCTATAACCTTAGTAGAGAATGCAACAACTTTGGTTATCTCTCCTAATTTAGTTAATACATCCCCTTTAGACTATGTGATATATCAGCAGTACAAGAATAAAGAAATAGAGAAGGTTACACACAGTAAGATAACTTTATTAAATAACTCTATTTTAACTTCACCAAGTCTAGAATACCCTGCATATACAACAGAGAATTTATCTAGCGATATATTCCCTCCTACGATTAACAATCCGGGACAAGTTATTTGTCAGTATATAAGATATCCGTTTGACCCACAATGGACATACACCACCTTAAGTGGAGGTGAGCCTGTGTTTAATCAATCAAATCCATCTTATCAAGATTTTGAATTAACTATAGATGACGAGCCAACTTTGATAATGAAAATTTTACAATTTGCAGGCATGTCAATTAGAGAGATACAAGCTGTTCAGTTTGGGCTAGCAGCAGAACAATACGAAGACACAAAAGAAAAATAATAGTTTATGTATATAACACCATATCAATATTACGAGAACGGAGGCAACCCACCTGAAGATGCTAATTGGGGGTCATATCAATATGTAAGCTTAGAAGATATTGTAACTAACTTCTTATTAATGTACTCAGGAAATCATTCCTTAGTAAACAATGAGCAAAGATTTAAGATACTGTTTCACGCAAAGAGAGGTATTCAAGAATTAAATTATGATGCATTTAAAGAAATAAAAATATTAGAACTAGATGTATGTAATAGTTTAAGATTTGTGTTACCTTCTGACTATGTGAATTGGGTAAGGATATCTGTTTTTAAAAATGGATTACTTTATCCTCTTACTGAAAACATTCAAACAAATTGGAGTGACGCATATCTACAAGATAATGATTGTCGTATATTGTTTGATGTAGATGGAAATGTTTTAAAGCCACAATATTCTGATTTAGATTTTGAAAGAATAACAGGAGGATTAAAAAGTATTTATCTAAATAAAAATAGTATATTCAACGGAGAAGAAGGATGGTGTTACGAGGGGTGTTGGTATTTTGACTATGCTATAGGAGCAAGGTATGGCTTAAACACAGAAACTGCAAATGCTAATCCTACTTTTTCTATAAATAAAAAAGGTGGAGTTATAAACTTTAGCTCAGGGATGTCTAACGAAAAATGTATTTTAGAATATGTTTCTGATGGAATGGAGAATGGAGATAACTCTTTAGTTAGTGTTAATAAATTATTTGAAGAATACATTTATGCATATATTGAATATGCTATTCTAAGTTCAAAGTTAGGTGTGCAAGAGTACGTTGTTAATAGGGTGAGAAAGAACAAACAAGCCTTATTAAGAAACGCAAAAATTAGAATTAGTAATATTCATCCCGGTAGATTATTAATGAATATGAGGGGTAAAGATAAATGGATAAAGTAGAATGGCAAACGTACAAAGAAATTTTGTAGCAGGTAAAATGAATAAGAGTCTTGATGAAAGACTCTTGCCTAATGGTCAGTACATTGATGCTGTAAATGTTCGTTTGGGTTCAACCGAAGCATCTGAGATTGGTGCTGTAGAAAACTCTAAAGGAAACGATTCATTAACAACTTTACAATATAATGGAGAAACTCTTTCATCGCAAGCAAGGTGCATTGGTGCCTATGCTTTAGGTGAACAAGAAACAATGTTTTGGTTTGTACATGACCCTGCTTTTGGGTTGGGAGCTACAGGTAAATGTGACATGATAGTATCATTTAACACTCAGTCTGAAACTTTAACGTATCACATAGTTAGCTTAGATGATGGAGATGGTGTTAACACGACCCTGAATTTTGAGAAAGATGAGTTGATGTTAGGTGTAGATTTTGTGGATGACTTGTTGTTTTTTACAGACAATTATAATCCACCTAGATTTATTAATGTAAAAAGAAATTATGAAAATCCTACCGCTACATTTATTGACCAATTTTCAGCAGAGTCTATACTTGTAATTAAAAGACCTCCATACACATCTCCATTGATTTTTCCAAAGAAGGGAGCAGGACAAAATAATTATTTAGAAAATAGATTTGTATGTTTTGGGTATAGGTATAGGTATGCAGACAATGAATACTCTGCCACCTCTCCATTTAGCCCACCCTCATTTGTACCGGGTCCTTTTAAATATAGCTCAAGTGACGCTAATAATCAGGGGATGTTAAACACTACCAACATTTGTGAAATAACATATAATAGTGGAGGTGAGCTTGTTGTAGGAATTGATTTATTATTTAAGGACATAAGCACAAATATTATTAAGGTTATAGAGAAGCTTAACAAGTCTGACCTTGGTATACCTGACAACACAGATACTTTGTACACTTTTAGTAATAGTAAAATCTTTACTGTACTAGCTGATACAGAAGTTTTAAGATTATTTGATAACGTTCCTTTAAAAGCCAAAGCACAAACATTAATGGGAAACCGTTTAATGTATGGTAATTACATAGAAGGACGTGATTTAATCGACTATACAGGTGCTGCTTTAAAATTAGAATATACTACAGAACTTTTAAGTGAACCTATTGATTTTAGAGCTCTACCACACGTAACAACTGCAGGAACATATACCATATCAGGAGTTACTAGAAACATTGTACAAACAATTGTAGAAGTTGATTTGAATGATGCAGAGTTAGTTGCAGGTGCAGGTATATCTATTGAGCTTGATTTACTTCATGACTCTTGGGATGCAGCGTATGACCAATTAACAGAAACGAATGGCAACATTGAATTAAATTTTCAATATACACTAAGACAAGACTACGATAATGTATTTGATTTAGCTCAAGACCAAGATTTTATTGATGCTATACAATTATTAGAGCCTGTGTTTTTAGACGCATGTGATGGCTCGTCTTTATCAGATGAACTAAACTGTGCAGCAGAACTCAACCTTGACCTTAATTATCAAAAAACTTCAAGTGGTATATCAGGAATAGGACAGCCTTTTGATATTATTGTAGACCCTCTAAATCCAAATGTTTTAGGAATACAGATAAACGCATTAAAATATATAGACCAAACAGACCCCTTAAATATTGCTTACGAGTATTTAACTATAAGCTTAGCTGAGGCAGAGTACACAAAGATTGCAAACGCAACAAGCCTGCATAGTAATAGAGGATATGAAGTTGGTATTATCTACATGGATGAATACTCAAGAGCTACAACTGCGTTAGTGAGTGAAAACAATACACAGTATGTACCTTGTGGAAATTTAACAGATAAGAACACTATACAAGTAACAATACCTTCAACACAGCTTCCTCCTGATTGGGCGAAGTATTATAAGTTTTGTATAAAAGCAGATAAAGAAAACTACAATACTATTTATTCTAACTTATTTTTTAGAGACGCATCAATTGGGTCAACATGGTTTTTACTTAATGGTGAGAACTCTCAAAAGATTGAGATAGGAGATAAGCTTTTGGTTAAGGCAGATACCAATGGTCCAAAGAATAGATGTGTTACTGTTACGGTTTTAGATAAAGACGCTAAGGAAGGAGACTTTATTAATCCTCCTCCTTCTGATATAGCAGGTAATGAAGCTATAGTTCCATCAGGAACCTACATGAGAATTGCAACTAATCAGATTGCAACTACCTTGGGAGAGAATCCTGTTGTTGAAGATGAGTCTTCAGGGAGAGGTAACAGAGGAGATTGTCCAAAAGTTGCGTTAGATGTATGTAGTTTTGAGAACCCTGATTATGATGCAGCTACATACGACCCACTTGACCCTTCAACTTTTGCCTATCTACCTTTTACAATTCCCGAAGGTTCTACTATTAGTATAACTTATAACAATAAAAGAAATGGTGGTTCAGGAAATGCATGTGAATTGAGAGAGTGTATATTAGAGTTTGAAGCCACAGCATCACAAGACTATCCTAGCTTAAAAGCTTGGTGGGATGGAGATAATCTAGCAGGACTGACTAGTCAAGCAGAATGCAGAACCGATACAAGTGACGCACCTTCAGAGTTTGAATATCTACCTGCACTCGGTACATTTTTTACATTTAGTGCATTCGGAATTGAAGCACTCTCAACTAGTCTTCCTTGTGAATTAGGTACAAACTATATTCAGTTTTTAGATTACAATGGAACTAATCAAGATTTGTCAGGTAGACAATTATTAGGATTTACAGGTACAAAAGGATGTGGTTCTAACAGAAACAGAAGGTCCACTATGGATGTGGATGTAACTATAGTGAGGTCAGATACTTTAATAATTTTTGAATCTGAGCCTCAAGATGCACTACCTGATTTATGGTATGAATCACCAACAACTTTTCAAATTTTAAATGATAAGTATCATGAGGGTAATGTTCAGACTCAAACTGATTTACTACCTGCCATTATAGACACAGGATTTTTTAATTGTTATACTTTTGGAAATGGTGTTGAGAGCTATAAGATAGAAGACTCTATAGTGGGTAAACCTTTAGCTCTTGGAAACAGGGTGACAAGTACCTCAGCTCAAGACTACAAGCAAGCACATCGATTTGCGGATATCACTTATAGTGGTGTTATTAATGATGAGACAAACTTAAATAAACTCAATGAGTTTAACTTGGGATTATTAAACTTCAAACCTTTAGAAGATTCATATGGTCCAATAACTGTATTAGATGGAAGAGAGACTGATATATTAGTTTTACAGGAAGATAAAATTTCTTATGTATTACAAGGAAAAAACTTACTATCGGATTCTACCGGTGGAGGTGCAGTTACTTCTGTTCCTGAAGTTTTAGGTACACAGATTGCTAGAATAGAAGATTACGGAAACAGTAATAATCCTGAGAGCTATGCTGTTTGGGGTGCAGATAAATTTTTTACAGATGCCAAGCGTGGAGCAGTCATTCAGTTAAAAGGAACTTCTGCTCAATCAGAACAACTTCAAGTTGTGTCTGAATTTGGGATGAGGTCTTTCTTTAGGGATTACTTTATTGATGACTTTAATACTTTTAAGCTAGGAGGGTATGACCCATACATGAATGAGTATGTATTAACAAACTCTGACTTAGAGATACCTCAACAGCCAATAGATATAGCTTGTGGTGTAACAAAAACTATAACATCAAGAGGTGATGAAAAAGAATTTATATATCAGCTTGGTGATTTAGTTGGTCCTGTTAACGTAACGTTTTTAGTATCAGACTATCAAGGTGTGGCTATACCTTATGTAGGAATATATAATGGAGTTTCAGTTTTTAATGGCATCATATCATCTAACGGATTGGTTTCGGATACGTTTGACAAAGATGTAGTTAATGCTGAAGAGCTAACTGTTATTATTGGTCCTTACGCTACAACGGAAGATGGAACTCTAATAGAGCTTACTGTAACGTGTCCTGATGCTCCATTAATAACTATTATTCAAGTAGCAATAACATCTAACAATGAGTCAGGTCAATTTATTCATGATGAGTATCGTTGGAATGATGGTACTTTTACTAGCTCTTTGCAATCTGAGCAGATAGAATTTCAAAGTGGAGCAGGTTTAATTGTGTCTCAGTACACCTCTACTGTCGCACCTCAAGGAGGGAATTTAGTTCCTGCTAATGGAGCAGATGTAAGAATAATTAGTAATCAAATAGGTGCTTTAGGAGATGACTTTGTATTTGATGCATCGGTTAATAAATTTAGATACCACAGAAGTGCTACTCTTTACACTAGTTTACCTGTAGATATTCAGGCTTTATTAAATGTATCAACTCAAGCAACACCTATTACAGGTGGTGGTACTACATTTGAAACTACCTTCCCTATGCCTAATACTAACGATGAGTATTTGTATTTAATTTGGGACTATAGAAAGCCAACTCCAATAGAGCTGTGTTTTTCTCCTGTGTCATGTTCAGAAGCTTGTTGTGAATGTGGAGATGAGCCGACAGATAACTTAGAGTTAGAATTATGTTATTCAGATTTAGCTACAACAACTAGTGCAACAAGTGCGGTTATAGCTCCATCAACAGGGGTTAGCGTTGGTTCGTTTGTTAACTTATCTTCTAATCCTTCTTGTACTTATGTGGTTGTATCAACAACTACTGACGCTGTAACAGATACTTTAGATGGTATCTCAACTGAAACAGATTGTAACTTAGTGTGTGATGAGTATTTAATAACAGCAAATGGTCTTGTAAATGGTAGTGTTAATTTTACAGATTGTGGAGGAATAATTCAAAACGTTAATCTAAATGCAGGTAGCTCAACAACAATCTGTGCAAGAACAATAAACACCTTAACTGACACAATAGCAGCACATACTTGTGGATGTAGTTTAAACTTATTAGTTGAAAGATGTCAAGAACCTGACACAGGTATTCCTCAAGAAGAAGTTATAGCTTATAATGGAGAATCAGTCGGAGATACTATTAGTTTGACAGGATTTACAGGATGTAAGTTTATAGTTAAATCAATAACTAACGACCCTGTTACTGCAGTAAAACTTGGAAATGAATCTAGTGTTTGTTGTAACGCTTACTTTGTAGAAAACATTACAGGTGATACTAAAACATTTTTCTATACAGATTGTTTCGGGATAGCTCAGAATATAACAATATTATCAACAGGAGTACAAATAGTGTGCATGCGTTCTTTTACTCAGCCACAAACATTTTTTGATGTAACCTTTCAAACGTGTGATTGTACACCTGTGTAATTATAAAAATAAAAATATATGGCAGCAAGCTTAGGAAATTATTATATAGATGGACCAACCTTATCAACTGCATCGGCAGTATATGAGGATGTGGATTTAACAATATGTGCATCGGATGGATTTTATTCTGATGGTACCGTATGTAGACAACAGGTTGCATGCGTACTTTCTATAGCAACCCCATGTCCATCTTGCTTTGCACCTTGTGATTCTACGATTAACGCAGGTGGTGGAACAGGAGTTTATAAGTTAACGTTTAATACAGGAGGAGATTTTGGTGCTATAATAATATACTTTAGTCCTCAATCTGTACCTGACAGTATAAGAGCTACGTTTGATGGAGTTGTTTATAATAAACTAACATGTGATTTATTTGGTTTTGCTCAAGCAGCGGCAGGAAACTCTACCGTTGTTGGTAATACATCTTCTGATTGTTCTCCATCTGTAGGAAGCACATTAGATGCAGGAGGATATTCAGGATTAGATGAGTATACATACAATCCAACATCATCTTCGTTTGACCTTGTTGGAAGTAGTGGTACTGCGACAGGAACCTCTGCAGATGTATTCTTGAGTTCTTCTGCTCCCGGATTTTACACCTTAGTTGTTCCTAGAGTAAACAACAATAGTGATTCTTGCGAAATAGAAGTTGTAGGTTATTGTGGTACAGCTTGGAATTTAGAAATTAATTGTCCTGCTGCACTACCATCTATACCTATAAATCTTGATTCAGATGATTGTACAGCCACAGCTTTTCCTACATTCTTTTATGTAGCACCTAATAGAAACAACACTCCGGGTGAGCCATCTGTTAATGAGTTTGCTTTTAAAGACTCTAGTGGTTTAAACCAATCAGATGCAGGAACATACGTAATGAATCCTCCATCAGGAAAAAAAATAGTAACAATAGATACTAACGGAGTAATAACAAATATAACAACATGTCCATAGAAGCTATACAAACAAACAAATGTACTATTACTTATAGTGAGGACTCAAAAGGATTTCCATCTTTTTATTCTTATTGTGCAGAATTCCTAAAAGGAATGAATCAATATTTATATAGTTTTAAAGGAGGTAATTTATGGAGACATAATACAAATGAGTCAAGAAACAATTACTACGGAACCACATACCCTTCCACTATAACAAGTGTTTTTAATGAACAGCCTTTACAAAACAAAATATTTAAAACACTAAACTTAGAAAGTGATGACGCATGGGGTGCTAAGTTGTTTACTGATATACAGCTTGATGGAGAGATAAGTGTAAATTATTTTGTACAAAAAGAAGGGTCATGGTTTGGGTTTGTTAGAAGTGATGGACCAACAGGACCTGATACTAATGATACACAATGGGAATTAAGAAGTGTAAACGGTTTAGGTGTAAGTAGCGTAATTCAATCGTTTGACCCTGCAAATGTAATTGTAAGTTTTCCTACTAATATATCTATAGGAAGTATAATTACTGCAGGAGATTATATGTATTATGCTGCAGGACCTAATTATGATACACCTCAATTTGTAGGGGTGTTAACTCAAACTTTTGTTGACCTTCCGATTGGCGATAATGATATTACAATTAACACTACAGCCGCAGCTCAAGGTGGGTTTGCAGGAGCACCACAACCTACTTTTACTCCTGCTGCAAATGGGTATTGGTTCTTTATTAAAAATCCAATAGCAGAATCACATGGTGTTTTAGGACATTACTGTGTGTTTGAACTTACTTTAAATACTACATCTGCTTCAGAGCTATTTGCAGTTGAATCAGAAGTAATGAAAAGCTTTCCTTAAAATTTAGTATCTTTGTGTGAGATATGGGTATATTAAAGTTTTTTAAGAAAAAGCAAAAGTCTGCTGAACAATTTTTAGAGTTGATTGACGTTGACCGAGGACTTTTGTGGGAGGCAATTGCTGATTTTAAAGAGAACTTGCAAACTATTAACGGAGCTGTTACTCATCATACTGATGATATGCAAAAAGAATTTCCTGTAACGCACCATATAAAAGATGGTTTATATACACGAGAATTGTTTATGCCAAAAGGGTCTTTAGTCGTAAGCTTTATACACTTGACAAATCATCCTTCGTTTTTTTTGAAAGGAGAGATGTCTTTGCTGATAGATACCGGTGAGATAAAAAGAATCAAAGCACCCATGGTGGTACAAACAGAAGCAGGCACACAAAGAGTTGCTTATATGCACGAAGATTGCATTTGGTCTTGTGTTTATAAGACTGATAAAGAAACAGTAGAAGAGGCAGAGAAAGATATTTATACAGAAAACTATATGGATTTGCCTGAACACATAATTTTTAAAAAACAATTGATATGTCAGGGTTAGTTATAGAGATATTTAGATTAGTTGTAGAGGAGAGTGGTCCAATGCAGGCGACAGGATTGGTTTTAGGTATAACATCAGTAGCTTTAGCTGCAGGTAGTACCGCTATGTCTTTTTCTCAAGCAGGGAAATCTAAAAGAGCACAGAGAGATGCTGAGTCTAAAGCAGACGCTATGATGCGTACTGCAAGAAAAAGGTTAGATATAAATTATATGGAAGAACTTTCTATTAAGAAAGAGCCATACGAATTACAAAGAGAGGCACTCCTTCAACAGGGAGCAACAGCTTTGCAAGCGGCACAAGAGGGAGACCAAAGAGGTGTAGCGGCAACAGCAGGTAGATTACAACAAGCACAGACAGCAGCACAAGGTCAAGTGCGTACAGCTATGGGTCAAGAATTGCAAGCTATAGATAAAGCTGTAGCCGAAGAGGACGCAAGATTAAGAGACTTAAATGTTCAATTAGACCTAGGTGAAATAGCAGGAGCACAACAGGCTGCTGCAGATGCTGAGCAACGTGCACAAGCACAGACAGCACAAGGTATTCAAGGTGTTATGAATACAGTACAAGCAGGTGCGTCATTGGTGCCTTTATATAGTCAACAGACATCAGCACAAAAAGCGGCTTTAGGAGAGACTTCGTTTTCTGATACTGAGATAGCTGACATTGGAGATATTAATGGTGTGGCATTTGACCCTGCAGCTATAGGAGCAGGAAGTAAAGCTGATTTTAGAAAATTCAGAAGAAGCTTAAGTGACACACAAAAAATGCAAATCTTCGGTAATGAAAATTATCAAGCTGCCTTTGGTAAGGCTACAGCAGGAATGAATGCTTTTTCTCCTACTCAAACTCCTGCACAAATAGCAAAAGAGAAACAAATACTAGCACTACAGGCTAAGAAATCAGCAAACACAATTACTGTAGCAGAACAAAGCACGTTAGATATGTTATTAAGTAGTGCACCCTTTTAAAAAATAAAGTATGGCAACAAAGTTCGGATATGTTAAAAGAGAGGCAAGCAATGCTATAGATTGGTCTGCTGTTGCTTCACAGTTTACAGATGTATTAAAAGCTGAGGTAGCTTCTAGAGAGGCTCAAAAGAAAGAGCTTGCAGATGCATCTCGTGAGATGGTTGAAAACCTAGATAACGCACCATCAGGAGAATATGTAGATGGTAATACTTTTTTGGCTAATTATACTGCAGATGCTTCACAAGTTTTGTTGACACAAGATAGATTATTAAAGCAAGGAATTTTAAAACCTCGTGACTATTCTGTTGTTAGAGCAAACCTAAACTCATCTAACAAACAAATGTTTAAGTTGGGTGAAGCCTATCAAGAGGCTTACAAAACTAAAATGGAACGTATCAATGCAGCTGACCCAAGCAAAAGAGCACAGATGTTGGAGCAATGGAAGATGGAGCAGGCTGAAGGATTATATAACCTCAAAAACTCTAAAGCACTAATCAATCCTAGTAATGGAATGGTATCTATTGGACTTTGGAAAGATGGAAGGATGGTGGGAGACCCCGGCTCATTTCAAACTGTTCCTGAATTAATGGGTAACCTTGCAGGAGAGTATGATTATTATGATGTAAGAAAAAACGTTGCGGCTGCTGTAGAGGGTCTAGGAATAATAGATGAGATAGACGTAAAGTATGCAGGACAAGGTGGTCTTGATATGATATATAAAACCTCTTCACAAGGAGGAAAGTATTCAGGTGATGATGAGGTTCTAAAAGAATATTTTGAGTGGGCAGGATATACTGCAGATGCTATGATGGCTAATCCACTTCATGTAACATCTATATTAACTAATGAAGGTCTTGTAGACCCAAAAACCAAGCTACGCTACACGTATACATATGAGCCTGACCCTAAAAAACGTAAGTCTAACGAAATATATTTAGATAGAACTAACAACAGAAGCGGTGAACCTGTGTTTACAACTGACCAATCTAAGCAAGTCAAAGGTGCTATCATAGAAAGGTTAAATGATTCAGTAGATAAAAAGATAGATGTTACATCTTCTCGTAAAGGATATAAACCTCAACCTGTTGTTAATAGAGAAAATCAACAACTCGAAGACAAGACTACATTTAATATGTTATCAGATATTTACTATGGTGATGCAGGAGATGTTAAAGCAGCAGAGACATATTTTAGAGATAACTTTGATGGAGTTCAAGGTGTACAGAAAAAAGGTAATGTAATATACTTAACCATGGATGATGGTACTATTAAAGATGTTCCTTTAGTTGGACCTGATGGGCAACTTATGGGCTTTGAGGCGTTTGCTAAATCAGCTGTACTATTAACAGGGGTGCCAAACATTTTAGATAGTGTTAACTTAGCAGGTGGATTAAGAAAGGGTAAAGTAAAAGAAACTAGAACTACCAAAACAGATGGTGTGTACGAAGTGGTGTTTGAAGATGGTAGAGTAGAGACAGTTAAAGGAGAAATAACTACATCACCATACAAAGTAGGTGACACATATGAGTTAGGTTCTATCACAAAGGATAGTACAGGTGCAGGAACCTCATCTCAAGAGACAACTCAACAGTATGGTAACAGATATATTGATACAGTTATAACAGCT
>Ga0233414_10000038_pt1 | contig 61462 bp, 82 predicted proteins | sample Na_anoxic_10_MG_FD_189020 | JGI IMG/M metagenome (GOLD analysis project Ga0233414, IMG submission 189020) | Seawater microbial communities from Saanich Inlet, British Columbia, Canada - Na_anoxic_10_MG | ecosystem: Environmental > Aquatic > Marine > Inlet | place: Canada: British Columbia... | reverse complement strand
TAGCTATGAGCATACACATCACAATCATTAATACTTTTTTCATAGTTTTATAGTTTTAATTAATAATATCTTTTTCTATTCTTTCAATCTCTTCTATTTCTATTTCAAACTTATCTAAAGAAATTTCTATTTGTTGGTTAGCTTCACTTATATTTAATAAGTCATTTATTTCATCTTGTATTACATCTTGTATATCAAAATAATAATCATCATTATCTTCAATATATCCCAAGTCAATCAATCTGCGGACTAATAAAATTGATACATCTCTGGTATCATCGTTTGTTACTTTTGCCATAATTTTAGTTTATTTATTATTATTTGTTAAGGTAAAAAAATCTTCTATCCATTCATTATATAAATATTGTCTTTCATTTGGGTCTGATTGTAAACAATCAACAAAGAAAGCTTCTTTATTATTTTGATAATATTTGATTAATTTTTTTGTGTCTTTAATTGCCATTACTTAATGTTTTTTTTGATTTAACTATACTATAAACTAATCCACCGCTGAAATACATTAATACAGATATGAAAATTAGTAAAGGGATCAATGCAATTAAATTAGTTATTGATTGTATTTCTGTTCTAACAATATGTATCATTAGTTTTATAATTGCTGAATGAACGAACAACCAACAGAACACTAATAAGATTTTTTGAAATGTTTTCATTTGATTAAGTTTTTAATTGTGTTTATATCTATTGTGCCATAGCTTTTATGGACTTTCATTAAATGTTTTTCCGCCTTCGCAAATGCTTTGTAATTTGGCGGATTGTTATATATTTTTATATATTTTCTAAGCTCTGTTATTTCTGTAATCATTACGCTTGCATTAAATAGGTTACTGAGTTTTTATCTTCTTGCACAAATTTTGCATTAAATCCAATCTTTCTGAGTATGTCGACCATACAATTAAAACCGCAAGCACCATCAACGTAAGAGCGAGTTTTATTTGTTGCACGTTTCAAGTGTCTTTGACCTCTTCGCCCTTCTGGGTTGTAGTGTGTTAATCCGTAATACTCCGAGCTATTTAATTTTTTAAGCTCATTAGAAAAATGTTTGTTTATAAGCTGACCAAGTGCAGTCCCTTTTTTATCATAGCCATAGCCACCAGCAGTAAACTCGGTCTTATCGTTCCGCCTGTCATAGATGCGACAAACTCCAGATTTTGACCATTTGAAATTTAATGTTTCAAGCCTCCAGTTTTCAATTAAAAATTGCTCTCTCTGTTCGGTGTTTAATAGTCTTTTAATTCGTTTCATAATGTTTATATATTGTTATTAATATGTTCAAATATAGTTCATAACTATATATTACACAAGTATATTTATATAAATATTTACATACATCAACTTAATATATTGTAACTCGCTGAGGTTAAGCAGTTTATATATTTAATTTAAAGTAATTCTAAATAAGAAATGTTTATATTTTAAAGACTCCGCCCAGCTATAAACGTGGGAAGGTGTCCACGTGATTAAATTAAATTGTCTTGTGTAGGGTGGCGGAGCGGTAGCGGAGACCCAATCAACAGCCGAACAGCTACGCAAAGCGGAAGCGGTGAGCGGTGCGGTAGCGTGTGCGGTGCGGGGGTCGGGGTGCTACGTACCACCGCCAAAAAAAAAGCTAAAAAGTTTGGAGCGAGTCGACTAAAACAAGATAAATTTTTTTTTAAATTTTCGTTTTCGGTTGGGGGGTAGGGCAAGTATAGTATAGTATTACCCTCCACTTCCTGATATCTAATAATTTTTTATTATCTTTGTAAAAATCAACTATTAAAAAAAAAGTTATGAGTCACTTTAAAGGAATGACACCGAGACAAGAAGGTTATACAGTAAAGAACGGAAGGTTAATTAATTTAGCACCAGATGGAATGACAGGCATTGCAAGAGCCTCGTCAATGAAGCGAGCTGTAAAGAATGATCGTAAGGTAAACCAAATAGCAGAAGCTATTGAGATGGCTGAAAACAAAAAGAATTTTAGACAATTATATTTTTAAACTTGATTCCCATTGTTCTGTTTTGATTAAGTTTAGAGAGAGGTTTCGATAAGAGACCTCTTTTTTTTTTACATATATATTTTGATTTGTAAAGATTTTTAATATTTTTATACTAATATATTACTATTATTATCTTTTAATGACAGTTTTAATGACAGAAATAAATATATAAATAACTAATAATAAGATAGTTATAATTAAAATGACTGAAATGACAGTTTTAAATCAATATTTTATAATATAAAAAATATATAAAAAGAAAAAAACTCTATAGCTCAAAAAGGAAGAGAAAGAGCGTCATTGCGTCATTATCGTTTTGCAACAGCAGATGCGGTTGCATCAAATAATTTTCGTATATTTGTAGGGAATCTAATTTAATTTTAAATCATATGTCAAAACAGGGCTACATTCCAAAAGATTTACATTTCGATAAATCTGGTAGAGATAAATTAATAAGCGGAATCTCTCAAATTTCAAGAGCAGTTAAAAGTACGTTAGGCCCAAGAGGCAAGACAGTTGTTGTAGAGTCTCCCGAGCATATGCGAGGCATGACAGTGACTAAAGACGGTGTAACAGTAGCAGCATCAATCTTCTTAGATGATCCAGTAGAGAATCTTGCGATTCAGATAATGAAAGATGCGGCCGAGCGTACAGCTAATTCAGCTGGTGATGGAACAACTACAGCTATTGTTTTGGCAGAAGCTTTTGTAAAAGCAGGTAATGAGTACATTGACGATAGTCATAACACATCAATGGTAGTTAGACACACTAATGCTTTGGTAGAACAAGTTGTAAATATTTTGGAGAAGAATTCAAAAAAGATTACAGACAATAGTTTGTTAGATGTAGCTAAGATATCTGCTAACAATGATTCGATAATAGGGGAATTAATTGCGGAAGCCTACAACAAAGTTGGTCGTGATGGAATAGTGACTGTAGAGAAATCACAAAACCACAAGACTTACGCAGAGGTTACCAATGGTATCAAAGTAGATAGAGGTTATACTTCCAATCTATTTATAAATAATCAAAAGAAAGACGAGTGCGTATTAGAAGATGTAAAGATTTTAGTATGTGATCAAGAGATAAGTAATATTTTACAAATCGAATCGGTACTAAAAACGATAATAAAAAACAATGATAAGTTATTAATAATAGCAGACTGCGGTCAAAACGTGATAAACACTTTTGCAGCCAACGTAGTTAGAAACAATTTAAAGCTATGTAATATTGCACCGCCTTCGTTCGGTTACAAGAAGAACGAACTGATGCAAGATATAGCAGCAACTGTTGGAGCTAAATACTTTTCAGAGCAAACGGGAGATGACCTTAGTCTATTAAGAGCTGAGGATTTAGGTTTTGCTGATAAAATCATTATTGGCAAGACAACTTCCGTATTAATTAAAAATTCAGAACCGACTGAAGAACTTAAAAACCGCATAAGCGAGCTTAGAGTGCAGCAAGATAATACTACAGACCCAGTGTCTCGAAAATTTATTGACGAGCGTATAGCAAGCTTAGCTGGAGCTATAGGCTGTATTTACGTGGGCGGTAACTCAGACGTAGAGCAGAAAGAAAAATTTGACCGAGTCGATGACTCGGTGTGTGCTGTTCGATCGGCTTTAGAAGAAGGGATTGTAGCTGGTGGAGGTATAGCTTTATACAATGCCAGTAAAAATATGCCTACAATAAAAAACTGGAAGGGAGATGCAGACTATGAAGTTGCACTTAAAATAGTTAAGAATGCTCTTTGTCAACCCTTAATTCAAATCCTAAACAACGCAGGAATTAATCCGAACGACATCATAGAGAAGATAAACGACAAGAATACCAAGAACTATGGTTTTGATGCTAAGAACGAGAAGTTTGGTAACATGCTAACTATGGGAGTTATTGACCCACTCAAGGTTACAAAGAATGCATTATTAAATGCAAGTAGTGTTGCTACCACTATACTTTCAACTAATGCTATTGTAACTCACAAAAGAATAAATCAAATTTAATATTATGGCACATACACCAAACGCAATTGAAAATGAAATTTTTGAAGAATACAGAGTTGATCAAAGAGAATTAAAAGCTGATAAATTAGCTGATAAGTTTTCTTCTAAGTTATTCGCCGATGGCGATGTTACAGTTAAACAAGCAAACTCTGTCTATATTCACGTTAAAAAAGTATTAATGAAAATTTTAGAATAAATGCAACCAATAGGTAAATACATTGTAATTACAAAAACAGAAGAAGAGGTTAAAACAGAATCAGGGATATTATTATCATCTGAAGATGTATCTGCTATGAGATATCAAAAAGCTAATGTAGTTAAACCTGGTACTTTAGTAGACACTATTAAAGAAAATGATAATATATACTATGATAAAGCTGCAGGACACTCAATGTTGATTGATGATAAGCTTTATACTGTTATTAGTGAAAGAGACGTAGTTGTAGTTATTTAATTATTTTCTCTTATTTCTTTATTTATTTTTAGCATATACTGTCTAAAAACTTTATCTCTAAACCTAACATCGTGTTTGAAAACAGGATTGTTTACGTAGTTTTCTGGAAACTCTTCACCATTTAATTTTCCATATACGTTATTTACTAAACGTTTTGCTTTATAAGTTAATTCATACATAGCAGCTTCTTTACCTTTTTTCTTACGCCATTGATGTATCCAACCTTCTTTGATTAAAGTGTAAAATTTATTTTTATTCCAACTCATTAGTTGTTGGTATTCTTCAAATTTTGTTTTATTAAACAGGTGTTCACTATACAGAAACAACATCATTTCTAAATCTGCTGTACTAATATTATATTTTCTTTTTGCCCAGTATTTAATTACACGCCAGTATTTAAGATAGTCATGCGTAGGTTGTTTACGTGAAGTATTGCGAACTGAGACGCTCATAAAAAAGTAGATTTAATTTGTTATTTTTGTAAAGATACAAAAGTAATGCAATGAGGAAAGAGAACGTAAGTAAAATCATTATTCATTGTTCCGCAACACGTGAAGGAGATGATTCTATCAATGCTGAGGTTATAGATCGGTGGCATAAAAAAAGAGGGTGGAAAGGAATAGGATATCATTTTTTAGTTTTAATAGATGGTACTATTGAAACTGGACGTATGGTAGATAAATGTGGAGCGCATACGAAAGGTTTGAATTGCAGCTCTATTTCGATTTGTTATGTGGGAGGAGTAGAATCTGAAAGAGATTCAAAAGGAAAGTATCCTGCAAAAGATACAAGAACTCCAGAACAAATAGCAACTATGTTAGAATTATTGCGTGTATTACGTAAAATGTATCCAGAAGCAAAAATTCATTCCCATCGAGACTTTGCTGCTAAGGCATGTCCAAGTTTTGATGCAACAACAGAGTATTGTAATATATAAATATAAAAATAAAATTATGCCAGATCCAGTAAAAAAGAAAAAAACTAAAAAGCAAATTAAGCCAGGCGGAGGCGGAGGAGTTACCAAACCAAAAGGTAGATTATCAAAAAAGAAGCCATCACAAACAGGCTATGGCCCACAAAATAGACCAGGCACTTTTCCAAAAAAGAAAAAAGTAAAAACAACAAATAAAACGAAAAAACCAAAAGGCTATATGAAAGACGTAGCCGCAATAGTAAAAGGCGATAAGAAAAAAGGCCCAAAACTTAAAGGAGGAGGAAAAGTTTTAACAAGTGGATCTGCAAAGAGTGTCGCTGCATTAAAAAAAGCTGCATTACTAAAAGCTAAGAAGCCAGTAGTAAAAGCGAAAAGAGGTTCAAGTAGTACTAAAAGAAAATCACTTAGATATTAAATTATGCCAGATCCAATTACTAAAAAAGTTAGGGACTCTTTAAATAGAGTTAAAGTTAGAAAAAAAATCGTTAGAGATTCTACCAGTAGAATGGAGATGGTTAATGTCTTGAAAAAAGAATTAGGCAAAGAAAACTATAATAAGATTAGAACTAATAAGGTTAAAGATGTTAAGCTAAGTTTAAAGCAAAAGAAATATATTAGTAGAATTAATCGGTTAGCTAAAAAAGAACAAAAGAACCGAAGAAAAATTAACGATAATCCAAGAAAAAGATAAATAACTATGGCAGCATCAGGCCCAGGAGGCACAAAAAGAAAGGCAATGTCAAAAGGAATTGGGAAGGCAGCGCCGAAAAAGACCATGTTGGCTAAAAAATCTTTAGCTATTCAAAAAAAGAAATTAGCTAAATGTGCTGCAAAAGCAAAAGGCACAGGTAAAAAGTGTAGTCTTAAAAAAATGTCAAGACTTAAAAAAAACATAGCAGGTTTAAATTCTACAGGAAAGACTAAAGTAAGAAGAGGTGTTGATAAAGGTATAGAGGTAGGTACAAAAATAGCTAATTCAAAAACTGGAAAAGCGATAGTAGGAGGTATTAAGATTCTAAACAAAGTTAAAAACGCTGATCTTAAAGGAGCTGTTGCTGAAGGAAAGTCCACTCTAAAAAACGTAAAGGCTGCACCCAAATTAAACTTAAGAAAGAAAAAATAAATTTAAAATAAAAATTATGCCAGATCCAAAAAGGAAAAAAGTAAGAACTCAAGTTTGTAAAACAAACAAAAAAGGAGTAAGAAAGTGTAAATACAAGATGGTCAAAAGAACACCAAAGCAGTTAAAAGCTTATGACGCAATGATGAAAGTCCGAAAGAAAAGCACCTCAGGTTTTGGAAAACTAAGTGATCTTGATGTTACAAGTCCAGGACCTATAGAAAAATAAATTATGGCAAAGACATGTAGTTACAATTTTAATGGAGAGCGCAAAACTGGCAAGACACCAGAAGAATGTGCTAAGTTAGCAGCGAGATTTAAGAAATTAAAGGAAAGGAAGGAGCGCGAATTTGATAGCATTTCTGGTAGATCACGTGATAATATAAAAGAAACACCTAAGCCAAAGAAAAAGAAGAAAAAATTAGGAAAAATAGTTACTGGAATAAAACAAGGTATTAAGAGAAGAATCGAAAGAAATAAAAGAAAGAAGGCGAGTAAAAGATCTTATAATCCGTATGACTAATGGCAGGTAGAACAAAAAAGGGTAAAGGAAATAAAATTTGCCCAGCTGGTATAGCGTGGGCTAAAAGAACTTTTGACAAGTATCCATCTGCTTACGCAAACATGGCGGCAAGTAAATATTGTAAAGATCCTAATTACGGAAAAGGTAAAAAGAAAAAATAAAAAATTATGCCAGATCCAAAAACTAAAAGCTTGTAGGAAAAAAAATAATGGGTGAGTTAAAAAAATGGCGTGAAGAGAACTGGGTTCGTATCGGTACAGACGGGAAGATAAAAGGCCCTTGTGGAACTTCTAAGAACAAGAAAAACCCTGATCGCTGTTTACCTATGGCTAAAGCTAAAAGCCTTTCTAAAAGAAAGCTTGCTGCTACAGCTCGAAAGAAAAAGAAAGCAGGAGCAAAAGGAAAACAATTTGTTAAAAACGTAAAAGGAGTAAGATAATGCCAGATCCAAAAAAGAAACAAACTATAGTATATGCTAAGGGAGCAAAAAGAACTAAAGGTGAAAGCAATGTAAAAGTTCCTGGCGCAAGGATAGTTTCAAAGTCTACTTTGAAAATGAAGTCCAAAAGAGGAAAAAGTTCTGAAAAATTTAAAAGTAAAGCTTATACTACAAGCCTTGACGACAATACAGTAAGTCGTATAAAAACCAAGGGTAAAGAAGGAGGAAAAGCAACTGAAACTTTTAAACAAATTAAAAAAAACAAAGATGGGACTTACACGTTGTCTAAGTGTAATAAAAGAGGTAAATGTACAACCAGAAAAGTTATGAAAGTAAGAGGTAAATTTATTACAAGTAGAATGAAAAAAAATAGAGATAAATTAAAAAAATAAAAATAAAATGGCAGTTACAGATAAAAGAAGTAGATTACTTAAAAAGGCAGCAAGAAAACAAAGACAAGCTGAAAGAAGAAGAGAAAAAGGCTGGCCTCAAGCAGCAAGAAGAAGTGAGGTTGAAGCTTATGAAGCTAAAAGAGAAGCAAGAAACAGTTGTGGAAGAGGTCGTAAAGCTGTATTTAGAAGAGGAAAAAAAGTAGGTTGCAAGACAAGAAGAAGATAATAATGGCAAAACCACGACAAGGTAAAGCAAAAGTAAAAATTACTTCAAGCGGTAAAAAGGTTAGTTACGGACAAGCAGGTCAAGCTAAAGGAGGTGGCCCAAGAGTAAAACCAGGAACTTCTAAAGGCGATTCATATTGTGCCAGAAGCTATGGTATAAAAATGGGATTACCTATTGGTAAAAGAAATGACCCTAACACTCCTAATAATCTTTCACGTAAAAGATGGAAATGTGTTGGTAAAAAATCTAAAAAATAATATTATTATATTTGTATAAAATTAAAAGTTATGAAACAAGGATATAATGCAAGACTTGATGAGTCTTTAGGTTCAAAAAATGGAAAGAAGTCTCAATCCTATAAATCAAGAAGAGATGAAAGTAAAGGTATGTCTAAAAAAATGTATGGACATTCTTACGGAGGAGATCATTCTATGAGCTACGAACACCAGTGCATAAAAAACGGTAAAGTACATTCGCATTTAGGAAAGCTTATTAAAAAGTAATGAGCAAAAAAAAAGGATTCATACAAGATGTATTTGCTAAAGCTAAGAAAAAAGGTACATTAGGAAAATGTACTGGTAAAAAACTTGGAAGTAAAACATGTCCTAAAGGTTCTAAAGCATATAATTTTGCTATGAATCTTAAAAATATGAGAAAGAAAAAATAAATTTAAATTAAATATAATGGCGAAAAAGATTTCAAAAAAGAAAGTTGCTTCTCCAAAAAAAAAGGAAGTAAAGAAAAAACCTGAGGTAATAGTTGCAACTAATTCAACAGTTCAATTTGTTCCTCACGTAAAAAGAAAAACAATATATAATTCAAAATAATAAAATGGGAAAATTATTTGTAAGATTAGGGATTTGGATGCAGAACGTATGGTGTAAATTTCAATGTAAATGGAATTGGCTAATATCCAAATTAATATTTGAAGTAGACCAATGTCCAGCTTTACAATGTGTTTGTAAACCAAGTTCAAATATTCCTGATGTAAACATGCCTGATCCAGTAAACATGGGTGGTAGTGTTGAAGAAGATGAATATTATAAGAACAGTAAAGAATTAAATAAATGAAATCAAGAGGATTAGGTGATTCAATTCAAAAAGTAACAAAAGCAACAGGGATACACTCTGCTGTTCAAAGAGTAGGAAAAATAATAGGAAAAGACTGTGGTTGTTCTGAAAGACGTGATAGTTTAAATCGTAAATTTCCTTATAAAAGATAATTAGTAAAAGAGATTTTTAACCCTCAAAAACACAAAAATGGCATACCCAAAAATTACCGTAAACACAGGCTTAGCAAGAGAGATTATTGCCAGTGACACAATTCCAATTCCAGCACCAGACCTTCCAGTTTTATCTGGAACAACAACAGCCTCTACGGCAAATAAACTTGTGGATGTTGGAGCTGACTTTTCTAATGTAAGTGTAAATGATATAGTTTACAATACTACAGACAATACATCAGCAATAGTAACAGCAATAGATACTTCAACAATATTATCGGTAAGTGCAAACATATTTACTTCTCCAGAAGATTACGAAATATTTTTAGGAGGGCCAAATGGTTCTTCGAGAATTAATTCATCAGAAGGATGTTTGTTATATGTTGGTTCAAGCGCAAGTATATTACAAGATATAACTCCAGGAGCAGGAACAGCTGATCCGAGATATGTAAATATTCGTGTAAAAACAATATCAGGTAATTCTGTAACGTTTGAAAATTTCCCAGTTGGTAATTATTTACCAATTCAGATAGTTCAATTATACTCAACCTCAACAACAGCTGCTGCAAGAAATACTTGTTTAGCAATATGGTAATATGGAAAACACACAAAACAACTCTTGGTCAGACGAATTAGTAATAACCTACACATATGTGGAAAATAAATGAATAACTGGATGTCAGATATAAAATTATATGTTCTTAATGCAGGTACTCTTGCGTTATCATTCACAAACCTTGACATGATTTTAAAATTATTATTATTAATAGTCAGTATAGGTTACACAATAAATAAATGGTGGTTACTTCAAAAAAAATACGATCAAGATAAAAAAGATAAATGATCGTAAAAAATGCCAGACAAAAAAAAGAAATTTAAAGACACTACTTTTGGAAAAATATTACTGGGAGCTGCTCATGTAATAAATCCTGCTTTAGGTAAATTACTTGAAGGTGTTGTATCTCCTAAAGAAGCTATACAAGCAATCACAGAATCAAATATATCAGTTGAAGATAAAATAAAACTTCAACAAATGATATATGATCATCAAAACACTGAGTTAGAAGAGGTGTCAAAAAGATGGTCATCAGATATGTCATCAGATAATAAACTTTCCAAATCAATTAGACCCCTGTCTTTAGCCTTTGTTTTAATCAGTACAATCTTGCTTATATTTATTGACTCAGGATTTATTAACTTTGCAGTAGATAGCGAATGGAAGGAACTTTTAAAAATGCTTCTTATCACAATTGTTGCAGCATACTTCGGAGGACGTAGTTACGAAAAAGGGCAATCAATAAAAAAATAACAAATGGCAAGAATAGCAACATACCCGAATGATGAAAATATAGTATCAGCAGATAAGTGGATTGGTTCTGACTCTCAGAATAATAATCAAACTAAAAACTTTACTGCTGGAGATGTTGCTAATTTTATAAACAAAAAAGCTTCTCAAAGTCAATTATTAAGATATACGTATCAATCGGACGGAGTATTAAAACCAGCAACTATAAGTTTCGATCCATATGGAGCAGATGTTGTACAGTTTAGTGGAATCAATTCATTTGTATTAAGTAAGTTTGATTCTTACAGTAACGAGGCTACACCACCTATAGATGTATCATCATTATATAATACTCCATTTAAAACCAGCAATATACTTATAACTCAGTGTAATGACATGAGTCAGTTTGCTATATTTCAATGGGATAATGAAGCAAAAGATCCTAACAACAATAATTTTTACGACATAACATTAACGTTCAAAGCTGGTAATGGTAGCTTGAAGAAGAACGAAGATTATTTTATATCTTTGTTGACGTATAATGCTACAGCGGCAGCTGATAAAAATTTTGTATTTACACAAAGTACTGCAGCATCAACATGGGTTGTAACACATAATTTAAACAAGTACCCATCAGTATCAGTAGTAGATTCGGCAAATACAACCGTATATGGAGAAGTAGATTATAACAGTTTAAACCAAGTAACAATAACATTTAAATCTGCTTTTGCAGGTAAAGCATTTTTTAACTAAGTAAAAAAAATATAATGGCAATAAAATATTTATCAAACATCGATTTAACCAACGGGGAGTTACAGAACTTTAAAGTTCAAAATCTTTCTGCAGATCCTTCAGTAGTAGGTGAAGGGCAAATGATATACAGAACAGATACTAATGTAATGAAATATTACGATGGTTCTGTTTGGCAAACTTTTGGTACAAGTGGAGGTTCTGTTACATCTGTAGCCCAAACTCATGGTGGTAATGCTTTTAGTGTAGCTGGTTCTCCTATTACAGGATCAGGAACTTTAGCCATAAGTGTTGTTGGTTCGTCTTCTCAATATATTGATGGAGCAGGGAATTTAACAACATTCCCAACAATACCTCAAGGAGACATAACAGCTATTGTAGCTGGTTCAGGTATGACAGGTACAGATTTATCTGGCCCGATACCTACTTTAAATGTTATAGGTGGCCTTGGTATAACAGCTAACGCTGATGATATACAAGTTGATTATACAGGAACTGATAACGTAATTTTAGCAGCACCAAGTACTGCAACTGGGACACTTTCTGGTTCAGACAAAATACTTGTAAATAATAATTCAACTAACGCTGTTGAAGATGCAGCTATTAGTCTTTTACCTTTTGATAATTATTCTGGTTGGACATTAACTGCTGATTCTGGTTCAAATCAAACTATAGCAAGTGGAAACACTGTAGATATTGCTGGTGGTACAGCATTAACTTCAGAGGTAAGTGCAACAGATACAGTTACAATAAACTTAGATGATACCGCAGTTACTGCAGGTTCTTACACCTCAGCAGATATTACGGTTGATGCACAAGGTAGAATTACAGCAGCTGCAAGCGGTGGATCAGGAACAATGACTTCTTGGACTCTTGCAGGATCAAGTGGTACTCCACAAACAATCACAAACGGCAACACTGCTTCTTTTTTACAAGGAACTGGTATAACGACAGCAGCTTCAGCTACTGACACTATAACTATTACAAACAGTAAACCATTTGATAATTTAACATTAGCAGCATCAACTGGAAGTGACTCAACAATTGGAAATCAAGGCTCAATAACTATTGCAGCAGGATCGAATATAAGTACAACAAACAATGGAAGCGGTGTTGTAACTGTTGCTTATACTGGTGGTACTGGTACAATGTCAAATTGGATAGCACGTGCAGATAGTGGTTCAGACCAAACTGTAACAACTGGTGAAGTTGTAGACATCGCTGGTGGACAAGGTATTATAACAAGTATTGCAGGAGCGCAAGTTATTACTGTTGATTTAGCTTTAGAAGAATTAGGGACGCTAACATCAATGGGATCAGGAGATTTCTTGCCTTTTGTTACTTCTTTAAATTCAGAACAAAAAATATTACTTGAAAATATTCATTTACAACAATTGGGTGATGCTGAAGGAGATGTTGATTTTGGAAACAATAAATTATTAGATGTAAAAACTGGTACTGCAGGTACAGACGGTGTTAACTTAGCACAGGTACAAGCGATAGCTGCTGGTGTTGGAACATTCCAAGGAGGATATAATGCAATAACAAATAGTCCAGCTTTAACTGGAGCAAGTAACGTAGCTTTAGATCAAGGTGATTACTATGCTGTAACAGACTCAAACAATACATCGTTTTTAGGAGTAGTTGTAGAAGTTGGAGATTTAATATTTGCAAATAACGCAATAGCAGCAGGGTCAACACCAAGTGCATCGGATTATACAGTAGTACAATCTGGACAAAGTATTGCTGCTGCAGGATCTACAGATGGAGCAACAACAAAAGGTATTGCAGGATTTGATTCTGCATCGTTTACTGCAACTGGAAATGGTTGGGTACAAATGAAAGATAATGGAGTAGGAGGATCTTATGGATCAGCAACTGAAACTTCTACTATTGTATTTGATAAGTTTGGTGTTGCAACTGCGGCATCAGAACAATCCATTGCAATCCCAGCTTCTCAAGTAACTGATTTTTGTACAGCAGTTGAATCATGTGTAGCAAGTAATTTAACATATGCTACTAACATTGGTAATGGTTCTGCTACAAGTTATGTAGTAACACACAATTTAGGCACAAGAGATGTTATAGTACAATTATATGATAATAGTACATATGACACAGTAAATGCAGAGGTTGTTAGAAATAGCACATCACAAGTAACAATAGCAACAAACAGTCCTATAGCAACTAATGACGTAAGAGTATTGATTAGTAAGACTGTTTAATAACTTTAATTAAATAGTTTATGGCAATTAGATTTTTAGAAAACCAGTCAATAGACGGAACATTAACCACAACAGGAATAATAACAGCTCCAGGTGGCACGTCTACTCAATGGAATACAGGTTATGATAGAAGCATTGTCTCATTTAGTGACTCTGGTAGTTCTACTATAACCCTTACGCTAACAAGACAAGATGGTGTTACTTACACTACATCATTTAGTAATCCTCAAGGAGACATTACAAACGTAATTGCAGGTAATGGTTTATCTGGTGGTGGAACTTCAGGAAGTGTTACTTTAAATGCTGATATAAATTACATTTCTTATAGTGGAAGTAGTAATTTTATAGTTGATGGTACGCAAAACGACCAAGGAACTACTATACCGACAGGATCTCAAATTATATATGCAGATCCAAGTGGTACACAAATAGTAAGCAGAGGATTTGTAAGTGATTTACCTTTTACAAACAATTCAGGTGATATTACGGCAGTAAATGCTGGTACTAATTTAACAGGAGGAGGAACTTCTGGCAGTGTTACTTTAAACATGGCAACTGGTGGAATTGGTGCTGGAACTTATGGATCAACAGGTAACAGTACTAAGATAGATAACATTACAGTTGATGCTTATGGTAGAATTACTGATATAACTACAGGTACTACTGGAGATCTATTAGGAATTACCGCAGGTGATGGATTAAGTGGTGGTGGTACAAGTGGCACACCTACAATAAGCGTAGATTATTTAGGTAGCGATAATATTATATTAGATGCTCCAACTGAGGCTTCTGGAACTTTATCTACGTCAGACAAAATACTTGTTAGTGTTGCTTCAACAAGTAATGTTTCTAAATCGACTATTAGCAATTTACCTTTTACCAATAATGCAGGTGATATTACAAATGTAAGTACAACCTCACCAATAACTGGAGGTGGATCAAGTGGATCGGTTACAATTGCACATGCTAATTCAGGTGTGACTGCAGGTTCATATGCAAGAGCTACTGTAACAGTAAATGCTACAGGACACGTTACGTCTATATCAGCTAATGGTGACGCCCAAGGAGTAACTTCTGTAGCAACTGGAAATGGAATATCTGGAGGAACTATTACCTCAACAGGTACTTTAACTGTAGGAGCTGGTGATGGATTATCACAATCATCTACAGGATTATTAGTAGATAGTACAGTAGTAAGAACTACAGGCGCACAATCAATAGGTGATGTAAAAACATTTACAAGTAGAGCTGATTTTAGTGGGGGAGAGGGATTAAGAACTAATCAAGTAAGAACATATGGTGGGCAACAACTTGTACTTAATGCAGGTGAGTCATATTCTTATGCTACAGGTCAAACAGGCGAATTAGTTTATTTAAATGCTGAGGGAGGACTGGAAATAAATTCATCTCCTGATAACTGGTCGTCTGGGTGGGCAGGTAGAAATAACGCATATATTAATAGAGCTGATGCCACGTCCTCATTACCAGGTGAATTAACTGTAAAAACAGGTATTACTCTTACAGGAACAGGACGCATACAAGGTGTAGACACAGTTTCATCTGGAACAGATGCAGCAAACAAGACTTACGTTGATAATGCTGTTGCTGGTGTGCCTCAAGGTGATATAACAGCAGTAGTAGCAGGAAATAAATTAACAGGTGGTGGAACATCTGGTTCAGTAACATTAGGTTTAGCAAGTAACAACATATCTCAATGGACTAATGATTCTGGTTATACAACTAATACGGGTACTGTAACAAGTGTAGCTCTTTCAACAGGTGCAGGTTTAGATGGTGGTGGAACTATTACTACTTCTGGATCATTTTCAATAACTTTAGACTTATCTGAGTTAACAGATATGACAGCTACGATGCTTGGTACTGATGAGTTCATAGTATTAGATAGTGGTGCTGAAAGAAGAAAAGCAGCTAATGAAATAGGTTTAAGTATATTCAGTAATGATGCTGGATTTACATCTAACGTTGGAGATATTACAGCGGTAAACGCTGGTACTAATTTAACTGGCGGTGGAACTTCTGGCAGTGTAACATTAAACATGGCAACAGGTGGGGTTGGAGCTGGAACATATGGTTCTACATCTAACAGTACTAAGATAGATAATATTACAGTTGATGCATACGGTAGAGTAACTGCTGTATCAACTGGAGCTACAGGTCAAGTTAATCAAGTAAACTCAGGTAATTTATCTACACTTACAGTAAGCAGTGGTACAACAACAACAGTAACACCAATAACTGCCGCAGTAAGTGGTAGTTCTTCAAGTTTAGCAACAGGAGCGCAAATACAAACAGCTATTGATAATGCTCTTACAGGAGTATTGCAATTTGAAGGCACTTGGAACGCAAGTACAAACACACCAACATTATCAAGTGGTACAGGTACATCAGGAGACTATTATATAGTGTCTGTTGCTGGTAGCACAAACTTAGATGGAATAACAGACTGGGCAGTAGGTGATTGGGCTGTGTTTGCTAATACAACATGGACAAAAATAGATAACTCACAAGTAGGTAATATGTCTTCTTGGACGTTAAAAGAAGGTAATGGAACAGAAACAAGCACTGTTACAAATGGCGAAACAGTAACTTTTGCACAGGGTGATGGTATACAGTCTGAACTTACTTCTACTTCAAGTGGAGGAACATTAACTATAACTAATACAAAACCTAATATTGTTCAAACAACAGTATCTGGTAACGCAGGATCTGCAACTGTATTGCAAACAGCAAGAACTATAGCTGGTGTTTCATTTAATGGATCAGCTAATATATCATTAAATAATAATGCTATAACAAATGGAGCTGGATACATAACATCATCATCTTTACCATCAGTTGGTAATGGTCAAATAGACGGTAGAACCAGTGGTCTTGGATTAAGCGGTTCTATGGATGCAACTGCAAACCAAAGTGGTAACACTACATTTACAGTAACATCTAATGCAACAGATGCTGCAACAGCAAGTACTATTGCTTATAGAAATGGTTCGGCAGATCTTAGAGCAAGATTATTTAGATCTAATTATACTGCCCAATCTACTATATCTGGAGCAATAGCTTTTAGAGTTAATAATTCAACAGATGACTACATACGTTTTTGTAATGATGCTTCTGCTATTAGAACTTTTATAGGAGCAGCTTCAAGTTCAGTAGTTTCAGGTGTAACTTCTGTAGCTACTGGTGGTGGACTTACGGGTGGAACAATAACTTCAACTGGAACTTTATCACATGCAGATACATCAAGTCAAAGTTCTGTAAATAACTCAGGCAATACATATATACAAGATGTAACATTAGATACATATGGTCATGTTACAGGTCTAACATCTGCCACAACTACATTAGCCACACTTGGTTATACAGGTGCAACTAATGCAAATTATATTACAAACAATAACCAACTAACAAATGGTGCAGGATATATAACCTCATCTTCAATACCTTCAGTTGGTAATGGTTTGCTTACAATGTCCACAGGGACAGGTCTTGACGGTGGTACACAAACATTTTCCGCTAATTCATCTGCCAACGTTAACTTTACTATTACTTTAGATTTATCAGAGCTTACTGATATGACAGCTACGATGACTGGTACTGATGAGTTCATAGTATTAGATAGTAGTGCTGAAAGAAGAAAAGCAGCTAATGAAATAGGGCTTAGTATATTTAGTAACGATGCTGGATTTACATCTAACGTTGGAGATATAACTGGTGTTACTGCAGGAACTAATCTTACTGGTGGTGGCACAAGCGGTACTGTCACACTTAATATGGCAACTGGTGGAATTGGTGCTGGAACTTATGGCTCAACATCCAATTCTACTAAAATAGACAACATTACAGTTGATGCTTATGGTAGAGTAACTGCTATAACTACAGGAGGTACTGGAGATATAAATGGTATTACTGCAGGAGATGGATTGACTGGTGGAGGTACAAGTGGCACACCTACTGTTAGTGTAGATTATTTAGGAAGTGATAATATTATATTGGAATCACCTACAGAAGCTACAGGTACACTATCTACTTCGGATAGAATAATGGTAAGTAGTGCATCTACTGGTAATGTATACAAATCAACGATAAGTAACTTACCTTTTTCAAATAATTCAGGCGATATAACAAGTGTTACTGCAGGTACAAATATGTCTGGTGGAGGTACATCTGGAGCAGTTACATTAAATTGTACTATTACAAATAATAATCAATTAACAAACGGTGCGGGATACACTACTAATACTGGTGATATTACGGCAGTAACTGCTGGATCAGGTCTAACAGGCGGTGGAACAAGCGGCTCAGTTACTTTAAATGTAGATTACGCAGGTAGTGACTCACTTGTTATGCAGGCTTCGGATGGTACTCCAGATCAGGATGATTATATTATTTATGGTGCAGATTCTTCTGGTGGTGGAGATACTAAAAAAATTGCGTTTACAGATGTTAATCTAAGCATGTTTAATAATGACGCAGGATTTAAAACTTCTTCTGGAGTTACGTCAATTGCTACATCATCACCTGTATTAGGTGGAACAATTACAAGCTCTGGTACTATTAGTGTATTAAAACCAGTAAGTGGAGCGTGGCATAATGGTGGAGTAGCGATTGTTAATGCTGTAACTGAAATAGGTAGATATATAGATTTTCACACAAGCAACACAGGTACATCTGATTATGATGTAAGACTTGATGCTAATGGATCTGAATTAAACGTATCCACAAACATTAGATCTCAAGGTAACCTTGAAGCGGTAGGGAATATTGTAGCAGGACGTGGTAGATATACAAGTGGAAATGCTTTTCAACCAAGTATTGCTTTTACAAGTGATACAAACACTGGTATGTTTAACCCAGCTGCGGATACAATACAATTTGCAACTGGTGGAGCTTATAGAATATCAGTTAATAATTTTGCTACTGTAATAAATCAAGATTGTGGTATTGGTGTGACACCATTAGCAAAATTTCATGTAAACGGAACTTCTATAGTAAGGACTACTACAGGTGTAGGTGATTTTTATTTAGGAAATAACGGAACAGCAAATCACTTTAGATTTCACACAAACAATTCCAATACTTACTTTGACATGAATTGTGGTAATGTATACTGGAGAGATGGCGGATCAACAAGATATACCTTCTTCCCTTCAACTGCTAACATGACTGTTAATGGTACTATAACTCAGGGTTCGGATGCGAGGATAAAAGAAAATATTGTTGAAATAGATGATTGTCTTGGTAAGGTTAAAGAAATGCGAGGCGTTTACTACAATAGAACTGATATAAATACAGAGGTTACTAAAGTCGGTGTTATAGCTCAAGAGGTTGAAAAAGTTTTACCAGAACTTATATTAGAAAATGAAGATGACGGACTTAAATCTGTAGCTTACTCAGAATTAACTGCTGTACTAATAAATGCGGTAAAGGAACAACAAGTGATGATAGAAGATTTAAAAGCAAGAATAGAACAATTAGAAAAATAAAATTATGGCAATTAATTATAAATGGGTAATTTCAAAAATGGAAGCTTATGTTGAATCAGAAGGCGAAAGCAATGTAATACACAAAGTGCAGTGGACTTATGTAGGACAAGAAGACGTTTATATGAGTGCTGAAAATGGAGAACAAGATTTTACTTATAAATTTGGTGATCCTTTTGTGCCATATGAAAATACGGAAGCTTTTGAAAACGTAGTGATAGGTTGGTTAGAAGGATCTTTAGATGTAGATGAAATGAAAGCAACTATTTCTGCAGCCATACAAGTTGAAAAAAGTCCAGTAAATGAAGAGTTGTATTTTACGTGGCAAGATTCTATTTAGGCAAAAATAAAATTAGTATATTTGTATAAAATAAATAACAAATTAAATTTAATATTATGAGTAAAAAAGAAGAGTCCGTAAAATTGAATGCAGATGAATTAGTAGTCATTCAAGAATTAAATCAAAAATTTATGCAAACTAAAGTTGCGATTGCAGATGCTGTAATTCAACAACAACAATTAGTTGCAGAATTAAGTGAAGTTCAAAAAGATTTTAAAAAGCAAGAAAAAGTACTTGCTGAAAAATATGGCGAAAACGCTACTATAAATTTACAAACAGGAGAGGTTACTCAGCCTGAAGAAAAAAAAGAATAAATGGCAAGAATAAGTAACACAACGGCATATCCACAAATACTAAATTTAGATTTAGGTGATTATTTAATTTTAACTGACAAAGAAAACCAGTTAATGACTAAGTCTTGTACTGTTAGTCAACTACAATCATTTTTTGGGATAGATACGTTGGTGGCTCATGTAGAGGTTACATCAGCACAGTTACAAACCTTAGCTTCTACATCTAAAGTTTTAATTGCATCTCCTGGATCAGACAAGGTTATAGATATCTTATCTATTTCTATTAATTTTGTTCCAGGAACAACAGTTTATAATTTTGGAAATGACTTAACATTTGATTACAATTCTGTGTTAATGGGAACTTTGCCTTTAGCAGCTGTAAATAGTGCCGCTAATAATGTTGCTAAAGTTATGGTAGGAAGCGGTAACTCTGTAACCCTATCTCCTGGACAAGCTTTAAACTTAAAAACATCAGCCAATCCTTCGCAAGGAGATGGAAAAATGTTTATTAATGTTTATTATAGAGTTTTGACTACAGGATCTACATTTTAATTTAATAAATTGGACATAAGAAAAATCTCCATAGGATCAGATTATAAATCTGGCGCAATGCATTATATTGTTGGCCAAGAGGTTTTAGGTGGATCATATGCTATTCATTTAATACAACACGATAAAGTTATGGATTCATATAAAATATGGATTATGAACGGAGATGAGGTATTGCTTTGGAAAGAATTTAAAATGACTATGCCTATATCTTTGGAATATAATATAAACTTTTAATGCAATCCCCATATTCATTTATAGTAAAGCCAGTAAATGGCAGAAGATATGATAATATTAGAAACTATGGTGATAAAGAATTAATCATTAGTGTTTCTGAAGAAGATCATACAGTTTCAAATAGATTTGCAGAAGTAGTAAATGTTCCAATAAATTATAAGGGTGAGGTTTCTATTGGAGATACTATATTAGTTCATCATAATGTTTTTAAATATTATAATGATATGTATGGTAGGCAAAAAAGCGGTAGAAGCTGGATTAAAGACGATTTATTTATTGTAGATTTTGATCAATTTTTTCTCTATAAAAAAAATAATAAATGGAATGCTTTTGATAAATATTGTTTTGTAAAACCTATTGCAAAAAAAGATTCTTATATTGTAGGTAGTGGTGTTAAAAACGAACCTTTACATGGAGAGTTAGTTTATCTAAATAAACAATTAGAAGAACTTGGTTTAAAAAAAGGAGATCAAATTTGTTATGAGCCTTTTAGTGAATATGAATTTGTTATAGAAGGAGATTTATTATACAGAATGTACACTGATAATATAACCATAAAACTATGATTTATATATTAGATGATGTTATAGATAAAGATTTTTTAAAAATAATTAAAGAATATTTAGATAATCCTTTCCAAAAGAAAATATCTGGTGGTAAGGATTTTTATGTTTTAGAATCTAATGAAGATTTTGATTATTTTATTTTAGATATTTTACAACAAAGAGAAGAAAGAGAATTAGAAAACATACTAAGTTTTTTTAGAGTATCTACGGATAAATTAGATATAACTTGGGGTATTCATTCAGACTTGAATATTAAAGGTCAGAAACCTGATAGGGCTATAGTATTATATTTATCACCAAGAGAGTTAGAAGATTTAAATGGAACGGCTTTTTGGGAACACGATATTTATGGAAAAGAAGTGCCAAAAAATATGTCTGATGATGAGTGTGATGAAATACTTAAATTAGATTCAGAAGATTTAAATAAATGGAGATTAAGTACGGTAGTTGGTTATGAAGAAAATAGATTAGTTTCTTATCCATCTAATTTTTTTCATAGTAAATATCCTAATAAATCTTGGGAAGAAGGACGTAAAGTATTTGTAATGTTTTATAAATTTAAGTAATGGATATAGTAAGTTTAAAAATACAAATAATTCAAGCAGGTGAAAAGGCTGTAAAGCACCTAATTAAAGTTGCTAATGAAAAAATTATTACTGGTGATCCTGAAGATGAACTTGCTGCTGATAGATTAAAAAATGCAGCTGCAACTAAAAAACTTGCAATATTTGATGCGTTTGATATTTTAAAACGTATTGAAGAAGAAGAAGATAAAATCAATGGAATAGAAAGAAAAACAAATAATTTACCTAAAGGATTTGCAGAATCAAAATCAAAATAGTTTATATATAAAAGTAAACAGTGTTGTGCCTAAACAAACCAGGGTGTTAAAGAATCGTAAAAGGTCTTGGCAATATGGTTATAATGAAAAGTACGACATGGTTATTATATCACGTGACGGCACAATAGGAGATATATATAATATAAACAATCTAAAAGTTGCTCTTCCAAATACTCCAAAAGAAATATATAAAAGATCATCTGAAAAGTCAAAGCAATATTGGGAGGCTTCAGAGTATTCTAAAACACTAAAAAGAATATCTACTATATTCCAATGGCATTCAATGCCTAATAGTTTTAAAGAACAATGGGTTGATTATATAGAAAAAGAGTTTAATAGAAGAGAGTTTGGTCATTGGTTTTATAACAATGGAGTTCCTACATATGTAACAGGGTCTCACTATATGTACTTACAGTGGACAAAAATTGATGTAGGTTTACCAGATTTTCGTGAAGCTAATAGAATATTTTACTTATACTGGGAAGCTTGTAAAGCTGACAAAAGAAGTTTTGGTATTTGTTATTTAAAAATTAGACGTTCAGGTTTTTCATATATGGGTTCTGAAGAATGTGTAAACTTAGCAACTCTTGCTAAAGATGCGCGTATAGGTATATTATCTAAAACTGGTTCAGATGCTAAAAAAATGTTTACTGATAAAGTTGTTCCTATTTCAAATAACTACCCTTTTTTCTTTAAACCCATACAAGATGGTATGGATAAGCCAAAAACAGAATTAGCATATAGAGTTCCTGCTGCAAAAATTACAAAAAAAAATATGTTTGTAATAGATGAAGAAGAACAACTTGAAGGATTAGACACAACTATTGATTGGAAAAACACAGGAGATAATAGTTACGATGGTGAAAAATTAAAGTTACTTGTACATGACGAATCTGGAAAATGGGAAAGACCTGATAGTATTTTAAATAACTGGCGTGTTACAAAAACATGTTTAAGATTAGGTAGTAAAATCGTTGGAAAATGTATGATGGGATCTACATCTAACGCTTTAGATAAAGGAGGTAGGAATTTTAAACAACTTTTTAATGACTCTGATGTTTCAAAGCGAAATAAAAATGGTCAAACTAAAAGTGGATTATATTCCCTTTTCGTTCCTATGGAATGGAATATGGAAGGCTTTATAGATCAGTATGGTATGCCTGTTTTAGACACTCCAGAAAAACCAGTAAAGGGTATTGATGATGAAATAATTTATCAAGGAGCAATTGATTATTGGAAAAATGAAGTTAATTCTTTAAGTACAGATCCAGATGCTTTAAATGAATTTTACAGACAATTCCCTCGAACAGAATCACATGCATTTAGAGATGAAAGTAAACAATCTTTATTTAATTTAACAAAAATATATCAACAAATAGATTATAATGATTCTTTAGTTAAAGAACATTTTATAACACAAGGTTCGTTTAGTTGGAAAGATGGTATTAAAGATACTAAGGTTATTTGGACTCCAAATAAAAGAGGTAGATTTTTTGTAACTTACATGCCAAAAGTAGCGTTACAAAATAATGTTATTAAAAAGAATGGCAGATTTTTTCCAGGAAATGAACATTTAGGTTCGTTTGGTTGTGATTCTTATGACATATCAGGTGTTGTTGTTGGAAAAGGATCTAATGGTTCTTTACATGGTTTAACAAAATTTTCTATGGAAGAGATGCCAAGTAATCATTTCTTTTTAGAATACATAGCCAGACCTCAAACAGCTGAAATATTTTTTGAAGAAGTATTAATGGCTTGTGTGTTTTATGGGATGCCAATATTGTGTGAAAACAATAAGCCTCGATTACTTTATCATTTTAAGAATAGAGGTTATAGAGGGTTTAGTTTAAATAGGCCTGACAAAACAATTAATAAACTTTCTAAAACTGAAAAAGAATTAGGGGGTATACCAAATACATCAGAAGATGTAAAACAATCACATGCGTCTGCTATTGAGTCGTATATAGAAAAATATGTAGGATTAGATATGGGTGGTATTTATAGAACGGAAGGAGATATGGGTGACACTTATTTTCAAAGAACATTAGAAGATTGGGCAAAATTTGATATAAATAATAGAACTAAATTTGATGCTTCTATAAGCTCTGGATTAGCGATAATGGCTAATCAAAAACACTTATATACACCGTCAAGAGAAAAGACGAAAATAAGCATTAAATTTGCAACATATAACAACGCTGATTCTCGCAGTAGAATAAATAATAGATGAAAGAGGTAAATATAGAAATTAATCAAGCCGCTTTTCCTGATCAGTTTGTTACTGACGCACAAAAAGATACCATGGAGTACGGCCTACAAGTAGGGCAGGCGATACAGTACGAGTGGTTTAGAAAAGATAATAGTACATGTAGGTTTTTTAATCAATGGGGAGAGTTTAACAGACTTAGACTTTATGCTCGTGGAGAACAATCTGTATCTAAATATAAAAATGAAATTGCGGTAGACGGAGATTTAAGTTATTTAAATTTAGATTGGACACCAGTTCCTGTTATTCCTAAATTTGTAGACATAGTAGTTAATGGATTGAATGACCGACTTTTTAAAGTAAAAGCATTTGCGGAAGATGCAATGTCTGCTGAAAAAAGAAATGAATTTCAAAAACAAATAGAAGGTGAGATGATAGCTCGCCCTTTATTTCAACAAATCGAACAAGACTTTGGAGTTAATGTTTTTCAAACAGAAGAATCTGAACTTCCTAATAATGACGAAGAACTTCAGTTGTACATGCAAATGAAGTATAAACCAGCTATTGAAATTGCTGCAGAAGAAGCAGTTGATACCATTTTAAATAAAAATCAATATCAAGAAATTAGAAAAAGATGTGATTACGATTTAATGACACTTGGTGTTAGTATGGCAAAGCATCAGTTTTTACCTGGACAAGGGGTGCAATTAGATTATGTTGATCCTGCTAATGTTGTTTATAGTTATACAGAAGATCCTTATTTTAAAGATTGTTTTTATTGGGGAGAAATTAAAACTATTCCAATGTCAGAGTTGGTTAAAATTAAACCAGACATTACAAATGAAGAAATGGAAACTATATCCAAGTATAGTCAATCTTGGTACAACTATTATAATAACGCACAATACTATGAAAATAGTATGTTTATGCGTGACACTGTTACTTTACTATATTTCAATTATAAAACCACTCATTCTTTTGTTTATAAAAAGAAAGAAATGGCAGATGGAAGCTATAAAGTAGTAAGTAAAAATGATGAATTTAATCCTCCAGCAGAAATGCAAGAGGAAGGGAAATTTGAAAGAATAGAAAAAAACATAGAAGTTTGGTATGATGGTATCATGGTTATGGGTACTAATATTGTGCTTAAATGGGAACTTGCAGAAAACATGGTTAGACCTAAATCTGCATCTCAACATGCTTTACCAAATTACGTAGCTTGTGCGCCAAGAATGTATAAAGGAGTTTATGAATCTTTAGTTAGAAGAATGATTCCGTTTGCAGACTTAATACAAATTACACATTTAAAAATACAACAAGTAGTTTCTCGTGTTGTTCCTGATGGAGTCTTTATTGATGCTGACGGTTTAAATGAAGTAGATTTAGGAACAGGTAATGCTTATAATCCTGAAGACGCTTTAAGATTATATTTCCAAACTGGATCTGTAGTTGGTAGATCTTATACTCAAGACGGAGAGTTTAATAATGCAAGACAACCTATTCAACAATTAACTTCAAGTAGTGGTGCTGGTAAACTTCAAATGCTTATAGGTAACTATAATCATTATATGGATATGATTAGAACTGTTACAGGATTAAATGAGGCACGAGATGCTTCAAGCCCTAATCCAGATGCATTAGTAGGTGTTCAAAAACTTGCAGCACTAAGTTCTAATACTGCGACAAGACATATATTAAACAGTAGTTTGTTTATGACTAAAAGATTAGCGGAAGGTGTAATTATAAGAACTGCAGATATTTTAGAATATTCCGATTTCAAAGATCAATTTGCTATGCAAATCGGTAAATACAATTTAAGAATATTAGAAGATTTAAAAGATTTTTATTTATATGATTTTGGTGTTTTCTTAGAAATGTCTCCTGATGAGGAACAAAAGCAAATGCTTGAACAAAACATACAAATGGCTTTATCTAAAAATGATATAAGCTTAGAAGACGCTATTGATATTAGGGAAATCCATAATTTAAAAATGGCTAACCAATTATTAAAAGTAAAAAGAAAAAGAAAGCAGGATGCAGAAATGCAACAAATGCAACAACAACAAGCAGCACAAGCTGAACAACAACAAGCTGGTATAATGGCTCAGGCTCAAGCTGACCAACAAAAAGCACAAATGGAAATCGAAGGTAAGATGCAATTAAAACAACAAGAAGTTGCTATGGATATCGAGAAGCTTAAAAACGAAGCTGCATTAAAAGCACAACTAATGGAAACTGAATTTGCATATAATATGCAACTAAGAGGTTTAGAACAAAAACAAATTGATTTACGTGAAGAAGCTAAAGAAAAGGGAAAATCAGATAGAATTACTATGGCTAACTCGCAGCAATCTAAAATGATTGAGCAAAGAAAAAGAAACTTACCTCCAATAACTTTTGAATCTAATGAAGATAGTTTAGATGGTTTTGATTTAGCGGAATTTAACCCAAGATAATATGAGTAAATTAGATAAGAAAAAAAGAAAAAAACAAAGACCTGCTGCGATAGCAAAAGAGTCTACACGTACTGCAACAAACGTTCCTACTAAACCTCGTAGAAAACTAATAACAAAAAAACAATCAGAGGCACAATCAGCTAAACTAAGAGAGTATGCTAAAAATCTTAAACCTCTTCCAAAGCCAAAAATGAAAGGTGGCGCAGTAGGTGGAGGAATGATAGGCGGTGGTAAAATTTTAAAAGGAGGTAAGATGATATTAAAATATATTTCAAAACATTTAGGTAAAAAAGGAGGTGCTAAAGCTCTTGATAAAAAGATAAAAAAATGATGCAAAAAACAGCAGGCCCACAATTAAATCAAGCAAGAGAAGATTTTAACAATAGGGTTAGTAAAAAAAGTATGTTAGGTAAATCAAAAAAAATTCAATGGGAATCCAAAAGACGTTTTTGTAATATTTAAACAGCTAAAATATATAATTAAATAAGTATTAACTTTGTTAAAAATTAAATCAAATGAAATTACAAGTAAAAGAAGTTAGTGGAAACGAAAAATCTAAAGCTGAAATAGAAGAGCAGTTACTGCAAAAACACGAAGAAACTACATCTCAGGAAAAACCTGAAGCTAAAGTAGAAGAAGTAAAGGTAAAAGCTCCAGAGCAAGCAAAAGAAGTTGAAACTAAAGAAGTAGAAGATACTTCAAATAGCATACCTGAATCATCAGGGATAAATGATGATACCGTTCTTTCATATATTAAAGAAAGATACGATAAAGACATTGAATCAGTTGATGAATTATTTGAGACTAAAGAATTAAATGAAAAATTACCTGAAGATGTTTTAAAGTATTTTGAGTATAAAAAAGAAACTGGTCGTGGAATCGAAGACTTTTATAAATTACAAAAAGACTACGATAACATGGAAGAAGACGCAGTGATAGCTGATTATATGTCTATTCAAGAAGAAGGTTTGGATGCTATTGATATTCAAGACTTAATGGATGACAAGTTTGGATATGATGAAGATGATGATGAAAAAGATATTAGAAAAATAAAATTAGCTAAAAAAAGAGAACTTGCTAAGGCACGTAAGTTTTTTACTGAACAGAAAGATAAATATAAAATTCCTCTTGAGTCAAGCAGGGATGGATTATCTGATGATCAAGAAAAAAAATTAAGTGACTATAATAAGTATATAGAGGAATCAAAAACAATTGCTGAAAGTAATGAAAAGCGATATGATTACTTTTTAAACCGCACTAAAGAAGTGTTTAACAATGAGTTCAAAGGTTTTGAATTTGAGGTTGGTGAAAAAAAGATTAATTATAAACCAGGTACAGCAGATGAATTGATGAACAAGCAGTCAGACGTAAACAACTTTGTAAGCAAATATGTAAACAAAGATGGTTTAATGGCAGATGCAAATGGATATCACAAAGCCTTATCGGTTGCAATGAATCCAGAAAAGTTTGCTCAATTCTTTTATGACCAAGGTGTTGCAGCATCAGTGGATGATATTACACGTAAATCTAAAAACATAAATATGGATGTACGTAAATCGCCACAGCTATCAACAAAAGATGGTTTAAAGATTCGCCCAATTGGTGACAGTAGTAGTGGAAGAGGACTCAAAATTAGAAGTATTAAAAATAATTAACAATTAAAAATTAAAAAAATGGCAGTAAATGTAACCCCTGGTTTCGACTTACAACCTTCAGCACAACAAGTGCCGTTGGAAAGCAACTATATTACAGACTTCAATTTCTTAAATCAGTATTTACCTGACACTTATGAAAAAGAGTTTGAAAGATATGGTAATCGAAGCGTATCCTCCTTCCTAAGATTGGTAGGAGCTGAAATGCCTTCTAACTCTGACCTTATTAAATGGGCTGAGCAAGGAAGATTACATGTAAAATATCAAAATTGCACATCTGCATCAGCAGCTGGTGCAGCAACAAGATCAGCAGTATGGACTATTCCAAACAATGTTTCTAACTTTAACCCTTCTTTAGGTGGAACACCTAACACAGCATCGTTAAGAGTTGGTCAAACAGTAATGATCTCTGACAAAACACCTGGTTCAAATTTAACGAACAAAGGTGTAATTACAGTAGCACCTACAGCTGGTGCGCCAAACGTTGTAACAATTGCTTACTATGAAGCAAGCGGACAACTAATGGCAGCTGGTGTAGCGTGTGATATCTTTATCTATGGTTCTGAATTTAACAAAGGAACTGATGGTATGGTAGGATCTAATGAATCTGACGATTTTATTTTCGATAACAAACCAATCATTATCAAAGACAAGTATTCTGTTTCTGGTTCTGATATGGCTCAAATCGGATGGATCGAAGTATCAGGTGAAGATGGCGTAAGCGGATACCTATGGTATTTAAAATCTGAGCATGACACAAGATTACGTTTTGAAGACTATATGGAGACAGCTATGATTGAAGCTGTGCCTGCAGAAGCTACTTCTGGAGCAGGAGACTTTTTCCAAGGAGTTGCAGCTGGTAACTCAGCAGCAAACTTAAATGGTTCTGAAGGTGTATTCTTTGTAGTAGGACAAAGAGGTAATGTATTTGGTGGAGGTAATCCAACAACTCTTGCTGAATTTGATTCTATTATCCAAAGATTAGACAAGCAAGGAGCTATTGAAGAAAATGTTCTTTTTGTAAATAGAGACTTTTCATTTGACATTGACGATATGTTAGCAGCACAAAACTCTTACGGAGCTGGTGGTACTTCATATGGTTTATTTGACAATGATGAAGAGATGGCTTTAAATCTTGGATTCTCAGGATTTAGAAGAGGTTATGACTTTTACAAGTCTGACTGGAAATATCTGAATGACCCGACAATGAGAGGTGGTCTTGTAGGTGGAGCAATCAACGGAATGTTAGTTCCTGCTGGTTCAACTACAGTTTACGATCAAATCTTAGGAAAGAATGCTAAGCGTCCTTTCTTACATGTTCGTTACAGAGCTTCTGAAACTGAAGATAGAAGATACAAGACTTGGATCACTGGTTCTGCTGGTGGAGCAAAAACATCTTCTTTAGATGCTATGGAAGTAAACTTCTTGACTGAAAGAGCTGTTTGTGTTTTAGGAGCAAACAACTTCTTCTTATTTCAAGATGCATAATAAGTAAGTAATATTTACCCTCGTTGCAAAGACGGGGGTAATTATTTTTAAATTAAAATTAAATTATATCAAATGAAAAACACACAAAAGTATATAGACGTAGCTTATAGACTAATTCAAGAGCGTGCGCCTTTAAGTTATATGTTGGCTTCTCGCCACTCAAAACGTTCACCTTTATTATATTTCGATGAAGATAAAGGAATTAACAGACCACTAAGATATGCAAGAAACCAAAAAAGCCCGTTTGAAGACGAGCAGGATGGAAATGCAGTATTAGAACCAATTGTATTTGAAGATGGAATGTTATTTGTTCCAAAACAAAATCAAGTATTACAAAAATTTTTACACTATCATCCTTCTAACGGAAGAGTATACGAAGCAGTAGATAAAGCTCGTGATGCATCTGAAGAGTTAGAAATAGTAGAACAAGCTGTAGAAGCAATGATTCAAGCTAAAGAATTAAAAGGGGATAGCTTATTAGCGGTAGCAAGAGTTTTAATAGGAGCAAGTGTTGATCGTATGTCTACGGCAGAAATAAAAAGAGACGTAATGGTTTATGCACAAAATGATCCGTTTGACTTTGTAGAAACATTAAATGATCCTATGTTAGAATTAACAAATGATGTGGTTCAGTTTTTTAACCATTCATTTTTAACTATGAAAAATGCAGGAAAAGATGTTTACTTTAATCTACCAAAAAATAAAACCAAACTATTAACAGTTCCATTTGGTGAAGATCCATATTATATTGTGGCATCTTTATTTCAATCTGATGAAGGAATCGAAACGTACAAGTTGCTAAAAAAACGCTTAAGTAGTAATAAATAATAACTTGTATCTTTGTATTGAGAATAGTCTCATATAACATTTATTTTTTTTTTTAAAGATGGAAAAATTTCTAAAAATCAGTTTAAGTGGAGCTTATCACTTAATTCCAATTAAAAACATACTTGGAATAGAAGTGGGAGTAGACACTAAAGTTAACATTCTTTACAATTTAGTAGGTCACAGAGCTACTGGAGAGTCAGAAGTATTAGGAGTTGAAATCACTGCTACAACAGCAGCGGATGCAGCTAAAACTAAAGAGCAATTAGTCAGCATTGTAGATGCAATTGAAAAAGCATTAGCAACAAGTTGGTTAAATCCTTTCTACGTTCTTGAGCCTAAATTTGCTATTACAGCAATAGCTCAAATAGAAGTGGAATACTCTGCTTAAATTACGTTAACACCTTAAAAGGAGAAGAGGCTTAAAAAAAATAGGCCTCTTTTTTTTTTGCTATCTTTGTAAAAAAAGAAATCAATGATAAATTCTGTAAGAAATACAGTATTAGCTGTACTCAATAAAAACAATTACGGATACCTTTCTCCTCAAGACTTTAATTTATATTGTTTGCAAGCGCAAATGGATATGTTTGAGGATTACTTTTACCAATATAACAACTGGATTAACAGAGAAAATAATAGAACCTCTGGAACAGGTTATGCAGATATTGTAAAAGGCTTAGAAGAGGTTATAGATACGTTTAGCGTTATTAGTCCTTTGTTAAATCAAAGTACAGCTCAATTAAATAAAAGTTTATATACACTTCCTACCACAACTTTAAATGGAAGTGATTACTATTTACTAAACAAAATATTAATTTATCAAACAGTAAGAGCTACGGGAACAAATACAGCAGTAGTAGGTAACAATCAACTTATTGATACTAATGCTACCTTTATAACAAATGGTGTTGTTGCTGGAGATATAGTAGGATATGTTGTAGGTGGTATTCCTTTTAATGCAGTAGTAGAAGTAGTTACTTCACAAACACAACTGGAATTAGAAGCAACCAATTTAACTGCAACAGGAATAAGTTATTCTATATTTAATAGTTTAGATATTAAAGAGGCGGAAAAAGTAACTCATTCTAAAATTACACTTTTAGACAACTCTCTTTTAACAAAACCAACTCTAACTTACCCTGCATACACTCAGGATGCTTTAGCGGCTAAGATGTATCCTATTTCTATATATGAGCAAGGTCAAGTCGTTTGTCAGTATATTAGATATCCATTTACGCCTAATTGGACTTATTTAGAGACTTCTGGAAATGATCCTATATTCAATGCTTCTGATCCTTTGTATCAAAGTTTTGAATTACCATTATCAGATGAGCCTAATTTAATAATGAAAATATTACAATACGCTGGGGTAGAAATTAGAGAAGGAGATGTTGTTGAGTATGCGTTGGGACAAGAAAGTATAGACACACAAGAAACAAGTTAATATGGCATATATAAATCAATATCAATATTATACTAATAACGAGGTAAACCCTAATGATGCAAATTGGGGTTCATATCAGTATATATCATTAGAAGACATAGTAAATAATTTTATGCTTATCTATCAAGGTAATCATGAATTAGTAAATAATCTAAATAGATTTCAAGTCTTGTTTCACGCAAAGCGTGGAATACAAGAGCTGAACTATGATGCTTTAAAAGAAATTAAAATATTACAATTAGATTTAGATAGTAACTATAGATTTATTTTACCATCTGATTATGTAAATTGGGTAAGAATATCTCAATGGAAAAATGGAGTTTTACTTCCACTAACTGAAAATATTCAGACAAGTTTTGCTGCCGCATATTTACAAGATAATAATTCTAATTTATTATTTGATCAAGATGGTAATGTTCTTAGTCCACAGGATAGTGAAGTAGATTTAGCAAGAATAACATCAGGAGGAAGAAGTATTTATTTAAACTCTAACAGTCTTTTTGACGGTCAAGAAGGATACAACGTAGATGGGTGTTGGTATTTTGATTATGCAGTAGGAGCAAGGTTTGGATTAAATACTGAAACAGCAAATGTAAACCCTGTATTTACTATAGATAAAAAAGGTGGAGTTATTAATTTTAGTTCTTCTGGAGGAGTAATGTCTATAGTTTTAGAATACGTCTCTGACGGAATGGAAAATGGAAATGATGCTTCAGTTAGTTTAAATAAATTATTTGAAGATTATATATATGCATATATTCGTTTTGCTCTTTTAAATGGCAGGCTTGGAGTTCAAGAATATGTTGTAACCAGAGCAAGAAAAGATAAGTCTTCTCTTTTAAGAAATGCAAAATTAAGATTAAGTAATATACATCCTGGCCGTCTCTTGATGAACATGAGAGGAAAAGATAAGTGGATAAAATAAAAATATGCCAATAGTAAACACAAATTTTATTGCAGGTAGAATGAATAAATCTGTGGATGAAAGACTTCTTCCGCCAGGTGAATATGTTGATGCTATAAATGTACGTTTAGGTTCTACTGAAAACACTGAAATAGGTGCTGTAGAGAACTCAAGAGGAAATACTGCTTTGACAACATTAAGTTATGGCGGTCAACCTTTGTCCCCTTCAGCTAAGTGTCTCGGTGCATTTGATGATGGTCAGTTAGAAACCATGTATTGGTTTGTTCATGATCCAGCTAATACAGTAGCTCAAGACAATACGGTAGATATGATTGTGTCTTTTAATACACAAACTGATCAACTTATATATCATGTAATAACATTAGACGTTTTAAAGTTTGACCCTGAGTATTTAGTAACAGGTGTAGATAAAATTGAAAACTTATTGTTTTTTACTGATGGTAAAAATCCTCCAAGGAGAATTAATGTTACAAGTAACTATGATTTTCCTACAGGTAATACAGACGGTATAGAAGAAGAAGATATTTCAGTAATATTAAAACCACCAGGGTTTGAAGATTTACTACCATCGGGCAGTATTCCTTTACCAGCTCCTACGTTTTCTTTAATTAATGCGGCTGGAGGGCAAAATTATTTAGAAGATAGATTTATAAGTTTTGCATATAGATACAAATATCTAAATAATGAATACAGTGCTACATCATTATTTAGTTTAGCAGCATTTCAACCTGGTAATTTTAGGTTTGATACAAGAACTTATGATAATGCAGGTATGTCTAATAATTTTAATGGAGCTAAAGTACAATTTAGTACAGGAAGTGACAGGGTAGTTCAAGTGGATTTACTTTATAAAGATTCAAATACTAACAGTATATACGTAATTGAAAGGTTTAAAAAAGAAGATTACGGATGGGCAGATAACACTCATCAAGAATATGTTTTTACAAACAGTAAAATATATTCAGTTATTGGTGCGGATGAATTGCTAAGATTATACGATAATGTTCCTTTAAAAGCGCAAGCTCAAACAATAATGGGTAACCGATTAATATATGGAAATTATAGTGATGGTTTTGATATAGTTAATAGAAATAAGCAAAATATACCTTTAGACTTTTCTACATCTTTATTAGAGACAGCATTAGATTTTAAAAATTTAGCAGGGCCTGTGTTTTCAACAGGTGTAAATTATACTATAAACGCTGCAACTGCAACCACAGTAGCAAACTCTTTAGCAACTGTAAATTTAGCTGAAATAGAAGATAAATTAAAACAAGGGTCACAAATTGTTTTAAATATTAGATTTGAACATGCATTAATAAATGGAACTACTGGCACTACTTGTTATCAAGATAATGCTGGTTTTAAAACTGCAGATACTTCAATAGGTGTAGTAATAAATCTTACACAAAATTATTCTAATACATATGATTTTGTTACATCATCTGATTTTGAAAATGCAATTGGAACTATTGAAAGCACAAACTTTGAACCAATGGCGACAGCTGATCAAGGTTTCTCTCTTACAGATAGATTTAATGCAGCTTTAGTGCCACCTCAAATAACATGTGCTTTTACAAAAAATATAAGTAGTGTAACATCTTCTACCGTACAGCAAGGATTTCAAATATCAGGAACTCCTGGTTCATCTTCATTTACAATTCAATTATTGGCAATGAACTATACTAACACTACGGGCGGTGTTACAAGTAACATGTATGAGTATTTTAGATTTATAAGATTTAATGTACAGTACAGTAGTAATGTAAATAAAAATAGTTTACATAGTAATAGAGATTTTGAAACAGGTATTGTGTATATGGATGAATATGCCAGAGCCTCTACGGTTTTAGTTTCTGAATACAACACTATTTACATCCCCCCTGCATCAAGTGTAAATAAAAACAGAATACAAGTAACAGTAAACAACTATGCTCCTACTTGGGCAACTAAATATAAATTCGTAGTAAAGCCAAGTAAAGCAGGTTATGAAACAATATATACAAATTTCTTTTACACCAATCCTTTTGATAATGTAACTCATTTTAAATTAGAAGGAGATAACACCAATAAAGTAAAGACAGGAGATAGAATTATTGTAAAAAGAGATACTGGGGGTGCATTAACATCTTTAGTTGAAACAACTGTACTTGCGGTTGATGCTCAAAGTTCTGATTTTTTAAACGGAGTGCAAGAGCTTGGAGCAAACTCTGAGCAATTAGCAGGACTTTATATGCAGCTTAAAGCATCTAATTTTAGTATTGAAATTAGTGATGACGCTATAATAGATTATGGAGAAAGAAGTCGAGGTAGTGAGAGTGAAAATGCTTGTGGTACTGTATGGGCTTTATCTTATCCGTTATTTACATATGATCAATCTAATAACTCAACTACAAATTACAATATTCCTGGAGGTTCAATAATAGAGGTTATGTTTGAATTTAGAAGGGGAGGTAATGGATTAGGCGCACCTATAAGACATTGGAGAATAGAAAAAACATTTGTTGCTTCGGAAACATTTAATGATTTTGCAGATTGGTGGACAGCATCTAATATTGATCTTGAAGCAGATCTTTGTGAAAACGTAGAATGTACTGGTGAATATTCCAGTGCGTTTGCTACACCATCTGGTAGTGGTATTGATCCATCAATAAGTGGCTCAGGCGGAACTTATAAACGTGCTAACAATGTAGATTGTAACGGGAAATTTACCATGACTTTTCAATTTATACAAGCAGTTCCAGGAGATGTAAACAGTCCTTTATGGTTAGGTGTTAGATGTGGTGGTATTGGAGTAGACGAACCTTTTAATATTGGTAACAAAACAATGAGGGTCAAAGCTGACATAGTTGTACAAAGAGCTAATTCAGTATTAGTTTTTGAAACACAACCAGCTGATGCTAATGAAGAGATATACTATGATGCTTCGAGAGCATTGCCTTTAGTTAGAGATGCAGGTACAGGAATTATGTTACATCAATCAGATAATGATACGGATGCAGGGGATCAAAACCAAACTTTAACTCAACCAGGCATAGTAACTTTAGATTTTATGGATTGTTACACGTTTGGTAATGGAGTAGAAAGTTTTAAATATTTAGACAGAATAGAAGGAAGATCTGTAGTGATGGGTCAAAGAGGATTGGCAGCGTCACAACAAGATTTTAAAGAAACAAATAGATTTGCTGATTTAACATACAGTGGAGTATACAGTAGTAGTTCAGGATTAAATAATCTTAATGAATTTAATTTAGGATTAGCTAATTTTAAAACTTTAGAAACTTCATTTGGCCCTATACAATTATTGTTTGCAAGAGAAACAGATATTTTAACATTGCAAGAAGATAGAATTAGTTATGTACTTGCATCTAAAAATATTATTAGCGATTCAACAGGTGGTGGTGTCATTGCTTCAGTGCCTCAAGTTTTAGGGACGCAAATAGCTCGTGTAGAAGAATATGGTATTAGTTATAATCCAGAAAGTTTTGCAAACTATGGAGCTTACTTTTATTTTACAGATACTAAAAGAGGAGCTGTTATCGAACTGGTTGGTAATTCTGTGAATGACAGATTAAAAGTAATATCTGATTTGGGTATGAGATCTTGGTTTAGAGACCAATTCAACTTTCAGCTCAATACACAAAAAATAGGAGGGTACGATCCTTTTATGGACGAGTATGTAATAGGTACTAACTTAAATTCAATTCCTGTTCCAGACCCTGTTTATGGTTGTGGAGTAGAAATAAATTTTAAAAACCAAAATCAAATAGTTTCTAATACTTATGAGTATGGAACTATAATTGGAGCTTCAAACGTAGCTTATAATGTTACTTCAGGTAGTATAACTATAAATGTTTCATGGAATGGTAATAATTTTAATTCAGGTAGCGTTACAGGATCTGGAAACTTTAGTTGGACTAAATCATCTGCCACACCTACAACAGCAACAATAAAAATTACACCTGGGGGAACAGCAACTTATAGTGTAACACCTGAATGTGTAGTTAAAACTCCATTAACAGTATTTAAGTGTTTAATAAATTCAAGTACTAATAGTGGCCAAACTATACACGTAGAATACAATTGGGCAGATACAACTTCTATTAGTCCTGTTGATAGTGACATGGCAACATTAGGCTCTAATAATACTATATTTAGTTTTTATAATAGTCAGGTTGGTGTTAGATCACAAGGAACTTTTCCTTACAGTGGGGTTAATTTTACTATTAGAGTTAACAAGGTTAACTTTGACACATATGATTGGAGTTACCCTCAAGATAATTTTAGATACTTATCTTCGAATACTTTATATCCAAACACACCTGCAGGAGTAGCTTCATTATTAGCAGCTGCAACTACAATACCTAATAGTGCTGTTACTAATCCATCAACTAATATTCATTTAGCAACTGTATCAAATTTAAGTTTACCTACAAATAATCAATATTTATATGTGATATATGACGTAAGAGAAATTTCTGCACAACAATTGTGTTATGATGCAAATTCAGCTAATGATGCTTGTTGTTTATGTACATGGAGTTGTACTTCATTTCTTGCAAGTTCTGGAACAGAGCAACCACAAGATGCTTGTGGGTTAGTTAGATCAAGCACTTATTATCATAATAACGGAAGTAATGCTTTACCAATAGTAGGAAGTTCAATATATACAAGTTCAAATTGTGAAGATAGTAATTTAGGAATAGTAAATTTCTTACCTTTAGGTTACTATAAAATATCAAACACTCAGTATATGGAAGTCGGTACAAGTGGTTTAGTAATTCAAATAATTAATTGTTAAAAAAATAAAATGGCTCAATTAGGAATATATTATTTTAATGGAACATCTTTCTCTACTGCATCTGCTATATATACAAATGCAGCATTGACCACTGTTGCGCCTGATGGATTCTATTCTAATGCAGGTATTGTAAGACAACAATTAAATGGTATTTTGTTAAACGCACAATCATGCGATACATGTGCGGTGTCCTGTGGTAATGGAGTTTCTGCGGCTATAAGCAATCAAAACGGATGGTTTCAAGCTTCAGTTGATTTAGCCAACTCCACAGGTGCGGTTATATTAAGATGTTTTTTAGGATCAAGTATACCTGATGGTTTATTAGTAACATACAATAGTGCTTATTATAATAGACTGACTGCTTTTAACAATCATAATGGAGTAACATTAGTGGACGGATCGGGAGCAACTGTAGATTATGCAGGACAAAATAATCAAGGCACACAACTACCTACGTATGTTGGTAATCAAAATGCAAATTTAGTTGGAAACTACACAACAGCTCCAGGAGGTTCATGTAGTCAAGGAGATCAACCTCAAGATTACGTTTTAACAAGTGGATCTTATGTAGCTCAAGGCACTCTTCAAAGTGTTAGTGTAGTAAATAATCAGGTTGGATACGCCACTGATGCATCAACACCTTCCTCTCCAGTATTTACTTTAGTCTTTCCTAAAACAAGTGTTACGCCTACTTTAGGAAATGTATTAATTGCTGCACCTATGTGTGGAACAGCTTTTAGTTGGGAAGTAGATTGTCCAGCAGATTTACCTTCATTTACAGCATCCGCAGCAACTAATAGTGTACCTAATTGTGGTGCAGATACTCAAACGTTATATTTTGCAAGAAACGCTACAGGTACTACAGCTCCTTTTAATGAAGACACTAATACAATACCAAATGTAGGGAACTTTGTGTTTACTACAAATAATGGATCGACTTATTTGAACGACACAGCAACCCCTAAATTCTATTCATTACAAGCTTCAAGTTCATATATTCAAGTTAGAAGAGGGGTAGTAATATCAACTGGAAACTGTGTAACACCATAAAAAAAAACTATGCCTATACCATCATTAAATAATCCATTTACATTAACCTACAGCGAAGGTGTTGAAGGTTGGCCGTCATTTTACACATTCTATCCTGAATATATAAAAGGAATGAATGGTTTTTTGTATACGTTTCAAAATGGAAATATATATAGACATAATACTTCTCCATTACGTAATAACTATTATGGCAATCAAGGTAGTTCACAAATAACCAGTGTATTTAATCCTGAGCCATCGCTAACAATTAAATTATTTAAAACACTTTCTTTTGAAAGTAATGCGGCTTGGAATTGCACATCTTTACTTACAGATTTAAGTCAAGGAAATGTAGCAGAAATAAACTTTGAACAGAAAGAAGGTGAATGGTTTGCTTATGTAAGACACAACACAGGTGTTACTAATTTTGCTTTAAGATATTCTAATGGTTTAGGAACTATAGCAAGTGTAGCTGGAAACGCCAATGCATTAGTTTGTTCTTTTAATAATAATATAGGAAACCTTATTACTAATGGTGCAAACGCTTATACTTTAGTTAATGGCCAAGCTCCTGTACTTGCAGGAAAAGTAACAGCAGTAACTAAGTTAGGAGACAGCGGAACTGTAACTTTAGATACCACAGTAACGGGCGCAACTGCTCCTGTAGCTAATAACTTTTTATTGTTTGCTAATAACACTGTAGCTGAGAGTTACGGTATGCGTGGTTACTATATGGAATTTACTTTAGTTAATGACGATACTACTGAAGTAGAGTTGTTTTCTGTTGGTAGTAGTATGATGAAAAGTTTTCCATAGAAATTTACTATCTTTGCTTTAAATGAAATTAAATGTAAAGCCTTTAAAATTTGCTGACTATGATAATATATTATGTCAGTGGTGGAAAGACTGGAGATGGACACCACCTCACAGAGACTTTTTACCAGAAAATGGTGTAGGAGGATATATTGTATATGAAAAAGATACTCCTATATGCGCAGGTTTTATGTATGAAACAAACTCTAAGTCTGTCTGGTGTGATTGGATCATATCTAATATACATTACAAAGATAGACAAAAAAGAAAAGAAGCAATTGGATTATTAATAGAACATATAACTGAAATTGCTAAAACAAAAGGATATAAATATTCGTATGCATTAATAAAAAACAAACCTTTAATTGATACCTATAAAAAAATAGGTTATGTAGAAGGTTCAAGTTATACGAGTGAAATGATTAAAGTATTATAATATGGCAGTAACAACAGCAGCAGTAGTAGGTATTGGTTCAGGTTTGGCAAGTGCAGGCATGTCTTTTAGTCAAGCCGCTCAACAAAAAAGAGCATCATCTAAGGCGATAGCAGAGCAAAAAAAACTTCAAGCTTCAGCAAGAGAACGAGCAGAGAAAAACTTTTATCAAGGTCTTAATGTGCCATTAGATGCTTATGGTGAACAATTTAGACAAAATATTGCTGGACAACAACAGGCCATTCAAGCTTTACAAGAAGGTGATCAAAGAAACTTACAAGGAGGAATTGGTGCTTTAACCGCAGCAGGAGCAGCGGCTAACGAACAGACTCGTATTGGTTTAGGAGAAGCTTTGTATGAAAATAGAAAAATGAAAGCTGACGCTCAAAATACCATAAACCAAGATTTAAAATCTATGGACATGGGTCAAGCGGCTGACCAGGCTGCAATGGCCAGAGATGCTGATCAAGCACGAGTTGCTGCTATTTCAAGTGGTATATCAGGTATTGGTACGGCCGCAAGTAGTTTGGCATCTATTGCACCTTTATATGGTAAATCTGGCGGTATGAAAAGGGCTGAAAGATTATATGATGGTATGGTTGCTGAAGGTTTAGATATTGATCAAATTTCAAAAGCAGCAGGTGGAGAATTATCAGCAGCAGTAATAAAAAATACACTGAGAAAACAAGATTTTTCAGGAAAACAAACAAGAGGGTTCTTGAAAGATAAGTTTGAAGGTTTTGACTACTCTATATTTAACAACTTATATACACCACCTCAGTAAAATTATAGTTTATGGCAGAAAGAGAAAACAACGACAGAGCAGCAGCTGCGAATCAGTATTCGGTATATGTAAATAGGGATACTCAAGCTACTCAAGTTAATTGGGGACAGATAGCCAAGGATTTAACTACAGGTGCAAATGCAATTCGTGACGGCAGAGAGGCTAAAAAGCAAGCCATAACAGATGCGACAAATAAAGCCATGAATGATTTGGCTCAAATTGCTGATGTTGATAATCAATCATTAGGTAAACTTTTAATTAATGGTTCAGATTTTTCTAAAAAAACATTAATGGCTAATATGGAATTGCTCCGTAATGGTGGTCTTGATCCTAAAGATTATCAATTAATTATGCAAAGTCAATTAGATGGGTATAAAAATTTAAGCCTATACGCTGAAGGAGCTGATGCTAAGTACCAAGAAGCTATGACAAGATTAGAAATGGGTGAAGACGGTCAGTCCATTGCTTCAGATATGGAAATGACTTGGAATGAAGGGACATTTGGTTTTGGTAATTTAAGAAATAAAAGATTAATTACTAACCCAAGAAACGGAGAACTGGTTTTAGTTACAATGCAAGATGATGGAACTGGAAATTTAGTTATGCCAGATCCAGATACAAATCCAGAATTTTTTCAAAACACAGCTTACTTAAATGTAGCTACTGATTTTAAATTAGATCGTAGAAACACAAATACATTAGCTGATGGTATTACAGAGAATTTAGCAGATGTAATTTTATCTACATCACAAGAATACAATCTTTATAGTGGTGGTGGTCAAGTAACTTCTATTCAAGATTTTAGAAATTTATTTGATGCAGAAACTCCTGATGGAAAAGGGTATATGGAGTTAAAGAATGATGATGGATCTAAAATAACTTATGATCAATTCATGAGTGATCAAGTAGATGCTATTACTGGTGATAAAAGTGATTTAAGTTCAATGAATGCTATGCAGGTTTTAACTGGCGCAGGATATAAAATGGTACAGTCTGAAGCTGAAGCTAAGAAAAAAGGTATATCAAAGTATATAATATATAAAAATGTAAATGGTAGACCAGAAATTGAGCTTACAAAAGAACAAATGACGCAGGCTCGAAACATAGCTAAACGTGCTATTGAAAGCCGTATTGATTTAAAAATCAAACAAACTCAAGAAATGGCTGGTAGAGAAGCAAGAGCTGCAACACCAGTTGAAGCCAAACAAGGTGAAGTAAGAAGAAAAAAATCTGCTTATATAAGAGATATAAATAAAGTTTTAACTAATCCTGATATTGCTTCTTCTGAAGCTACAATGAGAACATTAGTTACTAATATTAATGAACAAAGAGGTGGAATTGAAAACGGTGGTAGACCAAGAATAAATGACATTGATATTAATGATGATAAAATTATTATTACATATGAATCAGGAGAGCCAACCATAATAAAACGAAGAATTAGAGATGAGAATGATATGGACACTATCACAAGTGAAACATCAGTAAAAGAAGATATTGGTGCGCTATATCAAATACTTGTTCCTGGTGCGCAAGCTGAAGGAGGGGATTTAGCTTTATCACCTTCTGAAATAGATGGATTTATTACACAAGAAAAAATATCTGTCGGAGAAAGAGGAGTGAATAGAAACGTAGGTTATACTCAGGATATACAAAAACCTGAAGTGCTTGGAGATGAAACTGCAGTAGCCACACCTACTGGTTCGCAAACCTCAAGAAGCTACTGGACAAAAGAAGATGGGCCAGGAAGAACAGAATTTGGAGAAGATATTAGTAACGGTGTAGCTGATCCTGATAGTAAAGTAGAAGAAGTTTCAAATAAGTTTATTGAAGACTTTACTACACAAGCAGCCTCAGATGCAAGAACAAGAGCTGGTATAAGTGAAGTAAGAACCGTAGTCACTGGAGATGATGCAAATAGAAAGTCTGTTATTAAGTTTAAATTAAATGGAGTAGATAAAGAAATAGTAGTCATGGGTGCGGGAGATATGAAAAACGGTATAAAGGTTCGTAAGTATGGACAACAGATTCAAAGAGCTTTAAATGAGTTAAATGAATTAGCTTACAAAAACAGAGGGAAAGTTAAAAATAAAATTAAAATGAGTTATCCAGCTTTTAAAGCTGACTTTTTAGCTACTAATCCAGGTGCAACAACTGCTGAAATAACAGCTGCTTTTGCTGCTCAATAATAATAATAAAGAATGGAGGAATTATTACAAGAATTATTTGGATTAATGCCAGATGGGACATTCGTAGATATAGAAGAATTTAAAACTTTTATTGAAGAAGATGGGACTGATGAATTATTTGATTTGTTTAAGCCTGGAACATTTGAAGACGAAGAACAGTTTAATCAATATATTGAGCCATTAAAAAAAAAAGATTCTCCGCAAGTTTCTCCTACCCAAGATATGGGATTGGATACGACTATGCAAGATCAAACAATTCCAGAGGATCAATCTTCATCGGGATTATCTTCTCCGTTGGCAGGTTCATTAAGTGACGGACTTAACGTACAAAATTTAACAGAAGAAAGTATTTTTATACCTCAAGACCCTGTAGGAACTCGTTACGGAGGTAATACTCAAGTAGGGGAAAAGAATACTTGGCTTGAAGAAATGGTGGGTAAAAACACTGTAACAGATTTTTTTGGAGATTTGTGGAGAGCTGGTAAGCAAGGTGTGGGTCAAGGTGCGACCTTAGACGATGCTCTAAACTTATATGCTCGTGGCGCATCTATTTCAGAAGAAGATTTAAAAGAATACGTGAGGGTTGTTGAAGAAATGGATAACATTGGTATGTCTGATGAAATGCGTAGCTTCAATAAAATTTATGAAGAAAGTGGTGGTGGTATACTTGGTTTTGTTAAAGGTGTAGCGTTTAATCCTACTGTAATAAACCAACTTTTTATTTCATCTATTGCTTCAATGGTAAACCCCACAGTGGCTGCAGGAGCAGGTACTGGAGCAGTAGTAGGCGGAGGTGTAGGTGCAGCTGCAGGAGCTATTGGAGGGCCTTTAGCGGCTATTACAGGTACAGGTGGAGCTATAACAGGGTCATTGATGGGAGCAGGAGCTGCACTTGAAACAGGTTTATCATTTACAGAGTTTTTAAAAGAAGCTGTTGAGAAAAAAGGATTAGAGTTTAACGATGATGGCATACGAGCAGTGTTAGAAGACCCTGAAGCACTTCAAGGTATAAGAAATAAATCTGCAGCAAGAGGTTTAGTGATTGGAACAATTGATGGCTTAACACGTGGAGTTGCAGGTAAATTAGGTGGATCAGCAGTTAAAACAGCAAAAGCAGCAGGGAAACAAGTGTCTACAAAGATGGCTAAAAGAGCAGGTTTAAAAGCTGCTGGTATAGAAGCTTTAGGTGGGTCAGCTGGAGAAACCGCTGCAAGAGCAGCTACTAATTTAGATTTTGTTAATCGTGGAACAGGAGGTCAAGAATTTGATGTGGCTGAAATAGGTTTTGAAGGTATAACAGGACAAGCAAGTTCTGTATTAAGTGTACCTCAAGCTGTGACAGGAACTTCCCTTACAGATGTTGCTCAAAATATATTTAAACCAGCAAAGTATGGAACTATAAGCAAGGGTGGAGATGTTACACCTACATCTAAAGCTGACATAGAAGCTATGGTTGACACGATGACTGATGAACAAATTAGAACTGCTCAGTTTGACATTAAAAATGACCCAGAACTTTCTAATAAAATTACATTAAGAAAACAAGCTGCACAATTTGATTTAGAAATTCCTGATTACATACAAGGTGAAGATCGAGCTAAATTAATTGCTTTAGAACAAGAGGCTGCTAACATGCAAGACCCTAAATTGAAAGTAAATAAAAAAAGAAAAGCAGATATAGACACACAAATTGATCAAATTTTAAATAAGTATGAAGGTGTAATGTCTGAGTCTGTGGAAGTTACTGATGCAAATGGGAACACTACCACTAACACTGTTTCTATTACCAGAGATTTTGCAATTGAAGCTTTAGAAAACGAAGGTGTTACTGATGCTTCTGTAGAACAAATAGAAGCTAAACAAAAAGAATTATTTGAACAATCTAAAAAAGATGCAACCGCAGAAGTTGAAGCAGAAAGATTAAGAGACAGTCAAATTCCTGTCAAACAAGAGTCGTTTACCGTAGATATGGATGGTGAAATGATAAACGCTACTATAACCACAAATCTTGATGGTAGTAGACGAGTAAGACTCATGGACAAGGATGGAACTGCTTTCACTGATGAAGTTATTTCTAAAGACAATACTCTGTCTAATGAAGATTATTTAACTGCTGCTGCAGGTGAGGTTAAGACTACTGAAGATGTAGATATTGAAACAGTAAGAAACCCTAAAGTATTAGATCGTATGTCTAACAGACAACGTAAAGCTTTAGGATTACCACCTAAAGAGGTTAAACAAAGTCCTGCAGAAGTTCGTAACTTAGCAGTAGATCAGTTAGCTGCTAACGGAATCGTTAATCCAACTGAGCAACAAATAATACAACAAATAAATGCCATTCAAGAGCCAAGCACAACGCAGGTGGATGCACAAGAATCTACCCAAGATAGCCAAACGGTGGGAGAAGGAGACCCCACTGCCAACGTCTCTACCGAATCGACTGAAGTCGAAAGCAGCACCACAACAAAGGCGCAGACCGAAACGGAAGTAAATGATGCAATTGATTCAAGAGATCCTGGGAAACTAAAAGATGTTAGATCTAAATTAATAGAAGAAAAACAGGAAGGTAGTGATTCATTTAACAATGTAATGAATACTATTAAAGAAGTTGCAGCTGAAGAAAATGTTTCAGTTGACGAGTTCTTACAAGCTGAACAACGAGTAACAGCTGACCCTCAGCGTGTTAAAAATATAGCTCAAGATATAAAGAAAAAAATTCTTGGACGTAGACCTAAATCTATAAACCCTGCTTTTATAGTTAAGCAAGTGACTGAGTATTTAGGTGGAACTAAATTAGCCGAGCAACTAAATCAAGTGGAATATGATGCTTTAGTTCGTGAAGTAAGTGAAGATCTTGGTATTCAACCGCCATCAAGAGCGTCAATAACTAAAGGTTTTAAACTTGCTGAGCAGAACAATAGAATGTTAGGGACTATAAACGAAGGTCAAAATAAAACTGTACCTCAAAAAAGAGTAGTTGTAAATGAAAGGACTGCACTTAAAGACCAAATTATAATGCAAGCAAAAGCTGCAAAGACAGCAGTAAAGTCTTATCAGAGTTTTTTAAAAAATATTGTTTCTGAAATAAAGTCATTAAAAAAAGGCGGAAAACTTTCTCCTACTCAAACTACTACATTAACAGATAGATTAGCAGCTGTAAAACCTTTTGTTAAAGAATCAGTAGATAGCTATTTGGCTTTTGTAGATAAAGTTATGACTGACGCTGACTTTGTTGCTAAAATTACAAGAGCCAGAAAATTAAAAACTAAGGCTAAGGAAAATATTAAAAGCAAAATAGGCCCTGTTTCAAATGATTTAAAAGTAGCTTTAAACGAAGTACTTGGGTTTAATCCTTCAATAATACCAGATGCACAACTGGATTCTTATCTTCAATTAATGGAAGAGTTTGGATCAAGTAAGGCGGTTTTGGATTTAAAAGAAAAGTCTAAGACAATGCAACAAGCCTTAGAGATTATAAATGCTGTGGAGGCTGAGGTTAATGTAGATGAAAATTTATCTGTTGATAAAAAACCAACGCCAAAGAACTACAATGTCGAAGAAGGAGTGGCAGGTGTTAAGGAAGTTAAAATATCTAAAGAACAACTTTCAGAAATAAGCGATCCAAGAGCAAGAGAAATAGCAAGAATTCTTTCTGAACTTAATGATAAAGAAATTAGGTCTTTAGGAAGAGAAAAGAAAGATGGCACTATGGATTATTCTGCTATCGAAACTTTGAAAAAAGTAAAACAAAATATTCAAAACGGTTATGTTCCTGCAGCAGCTATGAAGCTGGTTAACAAAGTAGATATTAATAACAGAAAGATTAAAGTAGAGCCAGTAATTGCAAAAGTTAAGAAAGAAAGCATATATCGTAACGTTAAGAGTGCTTATCAAAAAATTAAGTCAATGAAAACTGACAAATCTTTTGTATTAGAAAGAGTAAGGTCTGGCCCTTTATTTAATGTTGATGACATTTTTGGAAACTTTAATAGTAAAACTATTTACAACAATACATTCGGTAGACTGGCTAAAGCTTTTGAAACTTACAAGTCTGAAACTAAAAAAGAAGTAGCTAAAGTAGAAGCTGCAGATAAAATATTAGAGTTTGATGGAGTAAATCAAGTGAGAAAGAAAACTCGTATGGGTAGATCTCAAAATGCAATTGTAAAATCTAAGTATAAAATTAGAATGTTACAGTTACAAAGAGAGTTTTTATCTAACTTTAAGAATGATAAACCAAATAAAAAAACTCCTTCTGCTTTAGAGTTTGTAGATGCTACGTTGCAAGCAATAAAAAACGTAGGTATACTTTCAGAAAAAGATGGAAAATTACTTACAGAATTAAAAGAAAAGTTTTTAGATGGAGATCAATTAAGTTTAGAGAAGTTAGAAAAATCTTTAACTCCAGCAGAAAAGAAAGCTTTAGCTTTATATGATGAAGTTAATAATGGATTAGCTCAAAAAGCTGTGTTTGTTTCAACAATGCATGGTAATCAAGTTGATTTAATTAATAATTACAATCATCACTCTGTTATAAATACTGACGGAGATGCTAAAACAGAAGTAGCAAATAAGTCAAAAGAATATGTAAAAACAGTCGATGGAACTACTAAGTCTAAAACTATAATTGAAAGAACAGATGGAGCAAAAGCTATAAGTTTTGATCCTTCGTATTCGGCTATTCGTGGTGTTCAACAAATTAATATGGATTACTATATGACACAAGACTTACAGCAAGTAGGTGGTTTAGTAAATACAATAAAGAGTGAGTTAGAAAACAATCCTAATGCATCTCGATCTTCCATTATGGCTGCTAATGCTTTGACACGATCTATAAATGAAGTAGTTGAAAACGTGTTTATGCAATCTTATTCAGATGCAACCCTTTCAGATAAAGTGATGCAAGAAGTAAAAAGAATAGGTTATCAGTCAGCATTGGCCTCACTTCCAAGAGCTGCTGCTGAATTAATAGGTAACTTTGGAATGATGTTGTCCAACCCAGCTAAAGCTACAAGAGCTATGAAATCTTTTGGAACTTTTACATCAAATCCTTACAATACCGAAATAATGTTTGATGCTTTAACAAATTTACAATCAGGTGTTACAAGTAAGTTAGTAGATTCTGATGCTTTAACTTCTAAGTACTCTGATATGTCAGATTTTGTACAGCCAAGCAGATCTTCTGGGCAAGCAGTGAGTCAAATGTCAAATGTTATGGGTACTATTATGAGATTTAGTGGTATTAAACAAACTTACGCTGCAGTAAATGAAGTAGGTAATAAAGTTCTGTCATATCCAGATCAAGTTCTTTCGAGACCTATGTGGTTTGGAGCTTTCGCAGATTCTTTTGCTGAAACTACAGGTATTAAATTAACATCTGAAGATTTTAAAAAGATTGCTGATGGAACATCAAAATATTTAGGTGTAGATTTTAAAGAAGCAAGACAAGAAGCAACACAAAAGGCAGATGGTAGCGTTGTAGTTATGGCTACTTCTTCTAATCCTTTTGATGGTATCCTCAAAAACACTCCAAAAGTAAGTGACTCAGGCTTAATGCAATTATATAAACTGTCTAATTCTTATATGCAAAGATTTACTTTATTTGAATTTGGTACTGCAAGACATGCAATCCATGCTTTACATAAAAAAGGAGATTTAAGCAAAGCTGAAGCTTTAGGTTTATTAGCAGGAGTTACATTTAGAATGTCTTCTTATATGGTTATGTATTCAATGCTTACAAGTCTAATGGATGATGAATTGTTTGATGTAAAAGATGATAAAAGAGAAGACGATGACCTTGAAGATATGATGGTAAGACAACTTGTAGGATCATCTCTTGGTCTTATGACAGGAGGTACACTTGGAAACTTTGCTAAAATACCTATAAACTTTATGCTTGAGTATGGTATAAACGAGCCTCTTATGAACGACTTTAGAAAGGGTGAATACGATCCGTTTGTACATAGTATGGTATTTAGTCAAATAAATCAAGATGATTTAGCAAGCGGTGATCTTTTTAAGGTAGCATCAAAAGTATTAGCTGGGCCTTACGGGCCTCTTTTAAAAACATTAGTCAGAACAGGTACAGTGCTAACGAGATTAAATAGTGATACTGCTAAGCCAGAAACGATAGCTAAATACGAGAAAGAATTAGAAGAAAGATTAGCTGTTGAAGCGTTAGGTAATTTAGGTTTACTACCTTTTTATAAGGATATAAGAAGAATTATTCTTAAAGATATGTTTGGTAAACGTCCCTTAACAAAAAAACAACAAGATGCTTATGATGATTATATGGATAGTCGTAAAGTTATCGGAGGAGATAAAACAAGTGGAGGAAAAAGAAAAGTTTTACAAAAACCAAAACCTATACAAAAAAATTCAAGTAATAAACGAAAAAGAAGAAGGTTATCTAAACCTTTGTCTAAAGGGTTAAATTAAAATATTAGAGATATGTATGATTACCAAAAAAAAATAGTTTCCGATATATTTAAACACCCTTTTAAAACAGTTATAACATTTTTGTTTATGTCTATGTTTTGGTTGATAATCTTAGGCAGTTGTTCGGTAACTCATGAACCTTTTCATTTTAGAAAAGTAATAGGTATTACACATTCTGGTGACACTGTTCTTATAGATGTTAATTCATTAAGACCAAAAATTTATAACACTTATCAATACAATAACACTATTCCTTACTATAATAATATACCTTACGCTCCCCAAGTCATCATTAGACCTTTAGTTCGTCCAAAACCCAGACCAACTATAGTAACGCCAAATGGTCAAAAACCTACAATAATAAAACCTCCAAAAATAAAAGATGATTAATTCAGACAGAGAATGGGATTTTATGGATAACAATTACAACCAGCACTCAAGTATGGTTCAAAGTTATGAGTTATTAACTGGTAAAATATCTTTTGAAGAGCTTCTTGAAAGAGACTATACAGTAGAGGTGGTTTTTAATCCTACAAAACCAGTAGCGGTTATGCAAGATGATGTCTATGATTTATTAATGGAATACTTTGTTGGTATAGAAGAATATAATATTGCTGCTGAGCTTAGAGATCAGAAGAAATTAAATTCTTACTATAGTTTTTCCTCTCGGCCTCTAACTTATAATAGTGAAACGAAGCAAGACCGTTGAGGTGTGAGTCTGTAGGAAAAAAATATTTCCAACCTTTTGACATACCGTTTGGTATGTAGTAAAAAAATGCAGCTCCTATTTTATCAGTAGTCTTTCTATAATATACACAAGCTGTATGGTCAGACATTGGTATTATCTCGTCTACTTTGAAGTCTTCATTATTAAAGTTTTGTTCTCTATCTTTTCGAGAAAATCTTTTAGCTACGACCTCTGCTTGAGCTTTTAATTCAAGGGCTATCTTTTTATTCATAATTGTTGTTGAAGTTGTTGTATCTGTTTTATTACTTTTGGTGTAGGTGAACTCATATTTTTGAGTAACAATATTTTTTGTAAAATATCTTTTCTTTCCTGTGTTGTTATCTGTGGGTTCATGAGCTTAATCCTACTGCTACCATTATTAAAAGCATTGCAAGGTAAGAGATTAATAAAACAGCAGATGATTCGCTGTAACTTTTATCTGTTCTTCCTTGTCTACTTCTATATTGTCTAAATTTCTTCATAAGTTCATGAGAGAATTTATTGCAGTATGACCCCCTATAACTACGCCACACCCTATGGCTTGTTTTTTAAAATTACGAGCATAAGCAGCCGCATAGCTTGTACTGTCAACACCGCAACCAACTTGCATTGCAAACACTTTGAATTTTTTTCCTACAAACCACTGCACATAAGCACTCGTATGAGTGTGTCCGCAAACACTTGACATCATGTTATTTTGTGCTTTTCTTGCCGCTTGACCTCCTTCACCATGCTCAAAAAGTACGTTATCGTACACTATAGTTTCACACCAATTCCATTTAGGAGTACCTAAGACATCGTTATAGGACTTTATCCATGCGGAGGGTACTCCACCAGTCATTGCCTTACGAGAGGCCATACGATCGTGGTTTCCAATCAAAACGTCAGCCACAGGGAACTCCTTGTACCAATCTTTTATATACTTTTTTGCTTTAATCAATTCATTGCCTGCAGAAAGTCCGTTCGGATCTGGCTCATGATAACTGAAAGCGTGGTTGTCCAAAATATCTCCTATGAATATAACTTGATTACAATTATAGTTTGCATAAGTTTGTTTACAATGTTCTAAATATTCTGGTAAAACAAAAGGTGCGTGTAAGTCACCTATAATTAATATTCTTCTTTCTTTCTTGTTCAGGTTTTCAAACGCTTGTCGTTTATTTCCTTTTAACCTTGGTCGTATTTCATTGCTGTCACTAAATGTCATCGCTTAAAGATTGAATTAATTCTTCCATAAGATTAACAATGTATTTTGCTTTCTTTTTGGCAGATTGATTATCACGCTCCATTAAGTCTTCGTATAAATCATCTGTAAGGTCGTGAAGGTTATTAGTAACATAATTTATATGACTAATGACCTCTACATCATTACGAGATATTCCTGACATACTAATCCATATTTTTTAATAACAAATCTCCTAATTTAGAATTAAGAGTTTTTATTGCTTTATATATAGTTCGTGAATTTGATTTTGCTTTACGCCTTTCTGAAGTACTTGACTCTTTTCCAAGATTACAATACATTACACAATCAATATGAAATAACGTATCAATTTTTCGTGTATCTGACCAAGAAGAAAAACTTATTATTTTCTCTACATCTAATGTATTGTATTTACATTCCTCGTAGGCTCTCATTATAGTTAAATTTTGTACAATGTACTAAAAATAATTTAAATATCAAATTTTTTTTAAAATACACCAGATTCATGATGAGCTATTCTCTTGCTTAAATTTAATTTTACATACAATTCCTCTAACTCTGTTAATTCGTTTTCAGGAGTTACAATATTGTTTTTAAATTTTAATCTTTTTTCAGCTCCATTGTCAGAAAATAAAAAGTAAATATCAGAATCTACTAAACTCGGAGCTAAACATATGTCGTAATAAGACACTAAATCAATGTGGTAATTATGTATACATTGGCTAACATAATTAACATTACTATCTGTTAACAATGCTATATCACTGTATGATACACTCATATCTTTTGTATATACCATTATTATGTTTTCTCTTTTAGATGCTTGTCTCATTTTACAAATAAATCTAAATTAATTAAGTCTAAAAATTCGTCCATCTCAATAATAGACAGATCAGTTAAAGTAGGGACATCTCCCGAAGCATGCATAATTTCAAAAATAAACGGAACTTCTTCTCCAAAATAATTAATTACACCTGTAAATATATAAGTATGGTAATCGTTTTCTTTAACATCAGGCATATTGTTTTCTATGAATACAGCTATCCTGTAAGCTTTACCTGCTGGCATACTTTCCAAAGCTGACGTATAACCGTCTTCAATATCATAATTCATATCCCTTAAAAACTTCAACCTTGACTCCATGTTTTTTTAGTTCATCTATTCTATATTCTTGTAGCTTTGATAGTTTACCTTTTGGTTTCTTTACTTCTATAAATTCTACATTACAATTTTTAGGTATAGCTATTAAATCAGGTATACCATTTTTATTAGTAAGTGTTAATTTAATTACATAATAACCTAAAGACTCTAACTCTTTAATCTTTTTTGCTTGTATTTGTTGCTCTGTCATTTCTGTAATCTAATATAAATCCAATTGCTACTATTAAGTTCATACCTATTGATGACAATATTTCAATTACATCGTGAAAACTGTGAAACGATAAATGAATATGTCCTACTACCCAAAAAGGTATTGCTAAATTTTGACTTATCCAAATTACTAAAAATTTTATAAACTTCATAGCGACAATAAATCTCTTTTAAAATGATTTAAGGTGTAGTCTTTTTTCTTTATAACAGCCTTGTATATATCTGATTCGATGCCTCCTTTTGAAAAGATCCAATAGATTTTATTATAAAGTCTTTCCTTAGTAGTCATACGGTCTCTGCTTTGCCAATAGCTGGTTGCACTGAAGTCTATGTTGTAGTATATTAAAGCTTCAGCTTGACGTAATGATATACCTTCTCGCCCACTAACAATTTGCAAAGCTATGGTTTTATTAGTTGAGTTAAAGGTCTCAAGATCAATGCATAGGTCATCTTTATACACCTCTTTTAGTGCATTCAACTCTTCTTTGAATTTATAAAATATACCTATTTTTTTATTGCCAAATTTTTTATGAATAAAATTAGCTTTACTATAATCTACAACTTGAGACTTTCCTGATTCAAACTTAACTGTCCCAGAACACAATTGATGTGTTTTTGTCATAAGCTTTACAGGAGTATCGGCTAATACAACTTCTTCAGACCCCTTGAGTATTCTATCTTTATTCAAAGTTTTAATCATTTCTTTTGTTGAATCTTCTAAATCAACCCACAAAACTTCCTCATTAGTATCAACTACAAAACCTGCTTCTTTCTGAGTAAACGATATTGTATATGGTTTCATTTCTTTTAAAATAGATTCTCTACCTCTTGAGTAATCATTCATAAACATACCATTTATTCTACGTTGTTTAACATCTACATGATGTTTACAAAACTGATAAAAGTTTTTATAATCTGAGAAAGGATTTCCAGGAATAGAACAAACCTGATGATACATTTGAGAAAAAGACTCTGGAGTCGGAGTACCTGAAAGCAATATAACTTTGGGGTAATGAATCAAAATCAAACTCTGTATTTGTAAACAACGTTTGTTCTTTTTAGGGTATGCTCCAATAGAGTGTGCTTCATCTAATATTAAAACATCAAAATGTTGATCTGTAGATATTTTATGTAAGCTCTCATAATTAATTACGGTAATTTTGTAGTTAGGTTTTAAAGTTTTAAAGTCATCTTCAATACTACTAATAGCTTTTTTCTTTGTGATGAATAAAACATTATTAGCTTTAATTTTATTGCAGATACCTAAACTTGTAAAAGTTTTACCTGTTCTAACTTCCATAGTTAAGTATAACAAGTTATGGTTCTTTAATATTTTAGAACCCTGTCTAACAATTCTTTTCTGATAATCTCTAAATTTAAACATTAAAATAAATCTCCTTGTTTTTCTAATTCATGTTTATGTCTAAACCTTATCCACCTCATAGAGGCCTCTCTGCCTTCTTCTGGTGAACAATCATACTTAAACTGACTGAATGCTATTAACCATTTAATAAATCGAGTACGGCTTACAGTTAGCTTTGATTTAGGAGCAAAGTCTGGATAGTCTTCAATGAAATCTAAATACAATTCTGATTTACTTCGTTTACCTCCAACTCTAAGTTTTTCGTGCATATCACCTCCTAATATTCCACACCATTCTATAAATTCATGACAAGTTTCGGCTGATAGCTTACGTATTTTAAGGTTGACAAATGTGCTTTTTATTAATCCTTTTTCTAAATAAAGCTGAAGACATTGAATCATGTAGTTATCAAACTGACACCACTCTTCATCGTTCCAATCTCCAAACATCATCTTACCAAACTCTTCTAAAGGAGTGTAGTCTTTGTTATAATGATGTGCTAATTCTAATTCCCACTTTCGTCTTTCAAACGAAGTCCCCTTGCCTTTGATGGCATAGTTAGTAGTTATGGCAATTTTAGGGGACTTGCTGAAAGGTATTTTAATAGCATCTTTATTTTTCTTTTCAAGAGTCAACCCTTCCGTTACAACAGAAAATAATCTTTCAAAGTCAAAGTGTTTACGTACATCATCAAAAGTTAAAACCTGTGTATCTGCTGAAACAAGTTGGTATGCAAAGCTTTTTTCAAAATTAAAAGACTTACCATCTATTACTACAACCTTTTTCATTTGGCTTAAGCCATTGACCCATAATCCTTTACCGCTTCCTCCTTCAGGATTGTCAGATATAACTTCATCATTTAGTATTATAGCAGGACAATAGGCTAAGTTTTTCCAGCCATGGAGCATATATCCTATGGTGCTTTTCATAGACAATGTTCTTTCTTCATCGCCACCGCATATGTTACTTATAAAGGTTTGATAATCACAATGAACACTATCACAAAATGCAAAATCTCTATCTATGACGTGGTCTTTCCATACATAACCACCTAAATCAAGGTAATCAATCATAGTAACAGTATCTTCCTTTATTTTAACTGCTCCATTACGATAATATAAGTATGATGTGTCTTTACTGTCTTCAATAAAATATACTTCTATTGAATTTAACAAAGTCAAAAACTCTTCCCTGAAGTATCTGGTATGTTCTGCAAAGTAATTATAAACAGTATAATCATCAACCTCTAACAAGTAATCCAATATAAAATCTTTTATTTCTTTTTCTGCAGTATGGTCAATTAAATTATTTGTTACTCTTACAAATACATAATTCTTACTACCTTCTGGATTAAATTTATAGAAACCATTCTCTTCTAAAAAATGCTTAAATAATATATGGACTATTTTAATTACACCCTTTTCATTCTTTGTCCAAAACTTGTGGTTAGATTGTTCTTCCTCTAATCTATTTACAACATTTTCAACAATGATAGGGTCAACTTCATTAAGCTGAGTTTTAATTTCTTTTTTAGACACACCACGCTTTAACTTCACCTTAATCATGCCGACCTTTTCTTCGTCTTCATAATACTTAGTTCCAAAATTCTGTTTATTATTATAAGCAGATGATATAGTTCTTTTAATTTCTTCTTTTTTAAATGAAGTTGTTTCAAAGCTTGACATAATATACTCAGCCAAAGTTTGATTAATTCCAAAGTCATTGAAAGCAGAGGCTAATACATAAATATTATTGTTTCTAACCCCTTCCATCATAGGATATTTTTTTTGCCACCACTTGACTAAAATTTCTACAATTTTATTTTCATCGGTAACAGGTATTGTCTGTATATCCACATGCTTTACAACTTCAGTATACTCTTTATCTTCTAATTTATCCCAGACACTTGCGTTTTCGTTTACATAGATTAAAGGATCATAACTTTCATAACATACACGTGATACATTTTTACACGTGATGTCAAAATATATTGAAGAAAAATGTTTTTCTAATGCAAGAAAATAGTTCTTATGGTTTTCTGGAATTGGTGGTATTTTAACAACCGCTTTCAATCCATTACCACTTGGCGATATAAATACAGAGTAAACGTATTTATTTTTAGCAAGTTTTTCTTTTTCTTGAAGTAATTCTCTGTTGTTAGGGTAGCCATCAAAATCTAAACAAATCAATCCACTATGATGACTCAGGGATTTATCATTACGTTTTGTAAATTTACCGCTAAAACATACTGCAGGTAATTGTTGTTTTAAATTATTTATCTTCTCTTTATCTTTTTCTAAACGTATTCTTTTAATAATATCTTTAGAAGCACCATCTCTTATTCTATCAAGAATGATATTGACATCTCTATAAAATGGTTGAGAAGTTTCTTTTATATCTTTAAATATAGTAATCTCCATTTAATTATAGTTTATTTTATTTCTTTAATGACTGAAATGACAGAAATAAATAGATAATTATATATAAAAAAATATATAGTAGTATATTTTCCTTGTTCCCTAAATTAGTCGTTCTGTTTGTCATTTGTGTCATAAAAAAGGGGGAGAGATATCCCCCCCTCTTATTTAATTAGAATGGCAAATCGCCATCATCTTGAACTACGGGGGTAGCTACTTGTTTTTCATTTTGCTTCTGCTCTGGCTTCCACGTATTGATAGATACCGAATGTGTTTTACCATATTCATCTGTCTCTCTTTTACGATTAATCTTAAGCTTTGCATACCACTTACCATTATACTCAAAGCGATGCTCTGCAGGTAAATCTGATAAACAAACTGAAACTTCGATTAGATCCCCGTCAAACTTTTCTACGCCACTTCCAACGTAGATAGGTTTTTGATTCTGATTGTTACTCATTATCGTTTATTTTAATGTTATGCTCCAAGAAATTAACAGTAGCACTAATAAGATTATCCTTATCAGTTCTACTTATGCAAGTATTTGGAACTTCTACTTGTATACTTTTACTATAACTTTTCTCTATATATGAAGCTATCGATGTCATCATCTGCTTCATCACCAAAAAACTTTTTATAAACTTTGATTGCATTTTCTACTTTTTGTTGACCGCTATCAATAAACTCTTCAGAGCAATCAGCGATTTTTATTTCTAATGTTGTTTTATCAATGACAATAAACCTCATTGGTTTATTAAATAATGTTTGGTATATATATGCTTGAGCATCATAACAATACTCCTTGCATGACCAACGGAATTTATGAACATTTCCAGAAGTTTTCAAATCATATACATAATCTTCGCCCAGAATATCACATTTACCTTTCCAATCTAACCCACCAATAGTAGTGATGTTTGGAACTTCAAACTTATTCTTAGAGTCATATATCATGTTATATAATTCAAAGTTCGATGTCATTTTATCTGCCCATGTATTAATCTTTTCGACCTCATGCGACAATAAAATATCATACTGATGTAAGTTGTTCTCAGCTCTGTATCCATTAAACTCTTTGTTGTTTCTGGTTTTACAGTCAAGCACATGATAGTCTTTAAGTTTTTCAGGCTCAAGCATTAATGTGTGAAAGTATCCCCCTTGTATTAACGGAAGAGTTTTTTCAAACTGACCATATCGTGTAGGTTCATATAATAAACTACGAACATTTGAAGCGGATAAATACTTTCTACCAAACTCTCCGTAATAATCTTTATCGTTTTGTAGTTTTTTTAGTACTTGTTCCTTTTCCATTTAATTTGATTTTGATTTGATTTTCTACTTCTTTTGTAATAATATACTCTTTACTGATATTATTTATAATCCAAGTTAAACCTTTAGATTTCCATTTGACTACATAATCCATCATATCGTCCCACTTTTCAGGGTCATTGATTTGAATAGTGTATTTATCAGTATCTTTCTTTTTATCAGTTGATTTAGGTGGTGCGTCTGGAGTACCCCAACACTTAGTTGTGTCTTCATCAATCCATAAAGATAATGCAAGTCCATGAAGGGCAATAGCTTTAGCAGTTGACCTTTGTATAGCAGTATTAACTTGAAATGAGGTTATTTTTACAAGAGGAATAGACCTGTTTGAATTGTCAGTAATCGGAAGGTAATCAATATGTTCTAACCCATTGATTATAATTCCAACTTTTACATTAGCAAATTTGCCATCAGTAAAATATGGAACTCCTTCAGGATTCTCATATACTTTACGCTGAGCATCTGGATAGTTTTGTTTTAAGATGTGCCAAGCCCATGCCCATGATAGATAAGAGAATCTACCTTTCTTTTGGGTCTTGTCGGAAACTTGAAGCTTACCTAAAGTTTCAAAAATTGTGTTCTGTTTCATAATATTTATTTAATTTAATTCTTGTTTAATGATGAAGTATTTTTTTAAAAGGTTTTCTCTTCTGGTCTTCATGTTTTGAATGTGCTTATCATTCTTTCTGGTGTTCATCTCTTCCTTTATTCTGTCTTCTACAAGACTTAATTTATGTAGACAATTATTTAAAGCAATATGTTTTGAGCCTTCAATCCAACCATGCTCAGCAAAAAACCCATACTCTTCACTGTCGCATTCTAAATAATACATACCGCCTTTGCCCATGTTTAGAATCTCTGTCTTATCTTCAAATTTTTGAATCTTAACTCCTCTTCCTATAACCGCTAAGCCTTTGGTAAGAATAGTTGTTATAGACTTTTGATCTTCCAAAGCTTGTTTTAATATATCCTCAATATCATGATACTTTTGCATTGGTTTGTTGGATTTGGTCTACAATTTCCTGATAGTCAGGGTCATTGTCAATTAAACTTTTAGCTCTATTGTATCCATGAATAATAGTACTGTGTTTTACAGGACACTCGTTTTCTTCCATAAATCTCTGAATATAACTAATTCTGATAGGTCTTTCCATACAGATGAAATAAAGCATTTGCCTTGCATCAACAATATCTCTTCTTCTATCTCCAGAAAACATTTGGTCAAGTGTGATATGAAATTGCGTAGCAACCGCATCAGCGTACATATCGAATATATTTTTTTTCATGTGTTTTAAATTTGATTAAATGTCAATGTTTTGTACAAAAGTAGTTTATATATTTAACATTGCAAAATTTATTCCGCTCTATCTCTTGCATACTCAAGAGCATCATACCATAAGCCACTACCATCTAAATAATCCCAGAAAAAATCTGTAATATCCATGCCATTGTATTCTATTTCATATATTTCAAAGTCTTCCTCTGGAGGATTAAAGTAGTCTCCATCATCAGAATAATATGTGTACATTATAGCTAATGTATAGTGGTCTTGTTCTATTGTATACGTTCCGTTATAACTCCGTTTCATAATGATATTCTTCTTTAATTCTTAAATAATATTCTTTCATGTTTTGAAGATTAGATGCAATTTCAGCATCTGTTTGCATTGCTAAATCCCAAACATCTTCTGCGGTTTCAAATTCATCACCGCCATGTCTTTTAATTATAAGAATCATTTGATACCTATTGTAAGGAGTTTTTAATTCACTATCGATCTCGCTGATAATTGAATTGACATAATTTTTGTATTTCATTTTATTCAATTTAAAGTTAAATGTTCTTTTTCATCAGCATATTCACACGCTGAATTATATATATTATTGTGTTGGTCTTGTACTAAATCTACAAAGTCATTGTACCACATTAACATCATGTCTGATTTTCGAAGTTTTTCTGTTAAAGATTTTATTTCTTTACGTAGAGCTTCAACCTCATACGTTTTTAATTCAATCACTGAATCATAAGTTTTTTTGTCATAATGTCTTGCCATAATTATAAGTCTTTATAGTTTAAATTAGTAGGACTATTGGTTTCTAAAATCCAATCAATAAATTCCTTTATATGAGTCTTACTTGCATAGCTATGATATGTTTTCATTTCGTATTCAAGGTCTTCTCTGTCAACTTCATATTCATAATTCATAGCAAGGTTATCTTTCCAAGAATGATAATCATCATGGTATCTGTACTCATGACAAGTCATTTCTTTATGGTCTTTTATACCTGTTTCATCAAACTTAACTGTACCTGCGAAATCTTCTCCACACTCTTCATAGTCCATCTCAGCAGACAATCCATAGAAAATACAAATCTGTCTTATTAATTCTATTGGTGGACTCCAAGCACTGTCTCCAGCTACTGTAAAAGTATTTCTGTCATCATCTGGATAGTCTCTCAAGTCAAATTCCCAACTGCGTGTACCATAGCAATAGAAATCTTCATGCTTTTTTTCAAGCTCTTCTTTTGTAGCACCAAGCTTACCTTTGTTTAAAACATAGTCTCCAAATTCAACAAACCAATTCGTTTTGTCATATTGTTTAAACTTGCTTCTTAATTTTTTAATCTGTGTAGCTTTGCCATTGAAAACTACGTAATTCCAACAATAATTTGCCATAATTTATTTTTTTTAAGTTATTAATTCAAATGTACATTATGTAAACGACTTATGCAAGTGTTTTAAACATTTTATTAACATTAATTGATATAATTTCACTAAATGAGGGAATAATCATTTCATTACCTGACTGAAAAACCCCGTCCAATACATTATAAAGACTCATCTCTATGTCATCAGAAATGGAACATAATATATAATTGAACATATAATTTAACAGTATTTCATCTTCCTCTTTTACCGCCTCAATGCCATTGTAGAAGCTAATAAATCCATCATAGGACTTAGAGCTTTCATTAACATAGTCAATGAACTCTTTTGAGTTTAGATACTCTGACTTTAATTTATTAAATTCTTTGCCAGATATTTCAGCTTCAATCTTATCAGTTTCAAAATTGTAAAAGCGTGGACTATTTAATTTAACAAACTTTAAATTCAAATCAAGCTCATGGTTTACTATGTCTATATATATTTTACAATATTGAACATGAATAGATTTCCAATCAAGATTATCATAATCATCGGACTCATAGAATGAATCAAAATCTATATAATCTTGAAACATATTGCTGATAGCATCATCAATAATATTTTCGTGAAGGGAGTTATAAAACCCCCCAAATTCTAAGTTAAATTTTATCTTCCCCATTTCGATTTTTTGTGTTTCTTTTTAGACTTCCAATAATTATCTTTTGCCCATTTCTTTTTCATTTTAGAAGTTTTACAACTTCTTGATGATGAACAACTTGTCAGCGTGGGCGTAGCTATGAGCATACACATCACAATCATTAATACTTTTTTCATAGTTTTATAGTTTTAATTAATAATATCTTTTTCTATTCTTTCAATCTCTTCTATTTCTATTTCGAACTTATCTAAAGAAATTTCTATTTGTTGGTTAGCTTCACTTATATTTAATAAGTCATTTATTTCATCTTGTATTACATCTTGTATATCAAAATAATAATCATCATTATCTTCAATATATCCCAAG
>Ga0233414_10000036_pt1 | contig 62830 bp, 60 predicted proteins | sample Na_anoxic_10_MG_FD_189020 | JGI IMG/M metagenome (GOLD analysis project Ga0233414, IMG submission 189020) | Seawater microbial communities from Saanich Inlet, British Columbia, Canada - Na_anoxic_10_MG | ecosystem: Environmental > Aquatic > Marine > Inlet | place: Canada: British Columbia... | reverse complement strand
CACGGGGAGGGTCTTGACGATGGAGACTACATTAGTATGAAAATGTTTGGAAAATATGGAAGAATTGATGAAGGTGAAACAAGAAACGAGATACACGAGAACATCCGGTCGAGAAGCGAAGGCTTTGAAATAAATGAAGAGCTTGACGAAGAATCAGATATTTCAGATTTGTGAGCATCTCCTTGACAGATTGCCAGAATTACTGAGATCGTTAGACATAGACTATTTGGAGTATCCCAATAGGTATTCCTTTGCGTGTCCAGTCCACGGCGGGGATAATCCAGAAGGTTGTAGTGTTTTCACGGACGGGATGACCGCAAAGGGAAACTGGCAATGCTGGACAAACCACTGTGAGGACGATTACACTAACAGTCTACTCGGGTTTGTCAGGGGGGCTTTGTCTAATGATAAAAACCGAAAGGTCTCACTTAATGAGGCTGCCGAATATTGTGCAAACTTTCTCAATATGGGTGTTGGGGAACTAGATAATATAGAGAGAAAACAAAGCAGAACATTAAATATACTAGACGTATTCAACAGACAGATAGAAAAGCGTAGCTGCGATATATCTAGGGATGAAATAAGATCAAGGATAAAAATACCCGCAGATTATTATATTGGAAGGGGTCTTTTGCCAGAAACGCTCAACACGTTTGATGTTGGTCTTTGTTTGGAAAAAAATCGTCCAATGTCTGGAAGAGTTGTGGTTCCCGTGTACGATGAAGACTATAACTATGTAGGGTGCGTGGGAAGATCTACGAGTGACACAATAACTCCAAAATGGCTACATAGTAAAGGTTTTAAAAAGTCTATCCTTTATGGGTTGAATATAGCGTCTAGCCATATAAAGAAACATCAAACCGTTATACTTGTCGAGGGACAGGGTGACGTTTGGAGAATGCATGAAGCTGGCTACAAAGCCTCTGTAGGTATTTTTGGATCTAGCATAAACGAGGACCAGTTGTTGCTGTTAGAGCAGAGCGGCGCACTAAATATAATTATATTGACAGACTCAGACGACGCCGGAAACAAAGCTTGCGGCCAAATAATAAAAAAATGCGGGCGACGATTCAATTACTACAGGCCGGAAATATCTACAAAGGACGTTGGCGATATGTCTATAGATCAACTTAAAAACGAATTACATCCCCAAATTGGATCACTACTAGCCAATGAAGATTAAACATTTGGTCATAACGAGACTAATGATTTGTTGGAATGGGCAGCAATCGTTGTCTGACATTGAACAGTACCCAAACATGCGGAAAGCGCAACAGAGGCTAAACACTAGAATAAGAATCGTAAACAGCTTTTATATACCGTCAATAAATAGTCAAACAAACGACCAGTTTGAAAACGTTTTTCTTATCGATAGGCTGCACAAGGATCTAGACTACTCTAGGTTTGACTTTCACAAACTTAAAAACTGTAAAATACTGTGCGAAGATTCCCATAGATCCTTCGATCCATATTTATCACAGTTTTACACTGAAAACCCACTAACTAAACAGGAAAAAGATCAAGGGTTCAAGACTATAAAGTTGACCAATGGCACGGAAAAGAATATCGAAATACTCTCCGCGTTAACGGCAAGCGATAAATACGAGACAGGATGCCATAAAGAGTTGCAAGGTTATATTTCGGAAAGATATTCAGATGTAGATTTCGTTATTACTACAAGGCTAGATACAGATGACGCCATTCAAAAAAATCATATACAAAATATCCAAGATGTCGTATACGACAAAAAGAGAAGCATGTTTATAGATCATCGGTCTGTGTTATCCGCGCAGATACGAAATTATTCGCCGCCTCAAATTAAAACATTCAAAAAGTTTTTATACGGTGGATCGGGAGGCACGATGATGCTATCTACCGCCTTCAGGCCACAAGAATTTGAACGATACAACTGCTACCGCGTTGGCCACAACCAGATGTGTGAGAAGTTTGGGGTGAATCACAGACACAGAATAGAGGAGCCGGGAGGTCTCTACCTACACTGGAGAGGGAACATGACAAAAAACCGCCTAGGAAAACACACATCCTTAGAAAACACACCCAGAGTTAAAAACCTTTTTCCATTCTTGCACGACTACGACGGCGTGTCCAACGAACATAACTTTAGATAAATCACAAAAGAAAAGGATCAGCCCCAATGAAGAGTAGAATTTTAGCATTTGCAGGAGCTAAGCAGTCCGGAAAAGGAACGTGTACAAACTTTGTTCACGGGTATCAACTTCGTGCCCATTTGGTTATAGATGACTTTGCCATTACCGAAGAGGGCAGGCTTGTTATTGATACAAATATGATTGGGGCCGAGGGAGAAGAGGAAAAGGGGCTAGGGTTCCTTGATATTAATAGGTCGGATTTGGAATTTGCCGAATGGGCCGCTTACAGCATGTGGCCCTACGTCAAAAGTTACTCTTTCGCCGGACCCCTCAAGCAGATCTCTACAGGGCTGTTTGAGATGCAGGAAAGTCAGGTGTACGGAAACGATGCCGAAAAAAACACTAAGACCATTTTTAGATGGGAAGAAATGCCGGGGGTAATCACTGATTCAAAGTTGGCGAATCAGAAGGCTATAAAATCACTAATCAGTCAAGGTGTGCTAAAGTATCACAAGCCGGGAAGAATGTCTGCCAGAGAGTTTTTACAATTCTTTGGAACCGATGTTTGTCGAAAAATTTATGAAGATGTGTGGCAATCTAGACTCATGAAGGATATAATTCTAGAAGAGCCTCTTGTTGCAGTAATAGACGACTGCCGTTTTCCAAACGAGGCGAGGGCCGTTCAGGAAGGCGGCGGAAAGGTTATACACTTAACTAGGTGTAACCACAAAGACTCTCACAAGAGTGAACAGGCGTTGGGATCTTATAAGAATTTTGACGCCGTAATCGACAACCAAAAAATGTCAATAAACGAAACCAATATAGAAATAATAAACATATTAACGGAATGGGGATGGATGGGAACCGAGATCAAGTCCGAAGATTCAAAAGAGTCATCCGCTGAAAAACCACAAACAGTGGGCGGAATTCATAAATTTCACGAGGAGGACTAATGATAGTAACATACTTACGCAGTTCATCATATAATAATTACGACTATTGCCAGATGCAATACTTCATTACTTATGGTCTGGGACACCAATCTGTATCCGGCAAGAAGGCTCAGTTAGGCACTATTGTTCACAAGGTTATGGAGTGCTTAGCGTCCTGCAAAAAGAAGCTACAAGATACCGACAAGAAGACGGGGCTATCCATAACAGATGATGCGTTGGGCGAGATAAAGTTCACGGAAAAAAAACTCTACACCAAAAAGTTTGTTAAAGAATTGCTTGACGCAAGCTACAAACATTATACCGAAAACTGTACACACAAGTATACCGGAGCCGATTTAAAGTTTTGTACCAAGTCTGTCGATGATGCCCTTTCTTATAACGACGGACAATTCGATCCCCGAAACAGAAACGTAGTGGCTTCAGAGCCTCAGTTTGATATCCCCATAGATGAGGAATGGGCAAAATACAAATACAAAATGCCGAATGGGGAAGTTGTCGAAGGGCAATTGGCAATCAAGGGGACGATAGACTTAGTGACAGAAGTTGACGATGGGGTAATAGAGGTTATAGACTGGAAAACAGGCAGAAGGCTCGATTGGGCCACCGGACAGGAAAAAACTTACGAGAAACTACTTGAAGATCCGCAACTCCTATTGTATAATTATGCCATATCGAAATTGTTCCCGGATTACAAGCAGGCGATCATGTCTATATACTACATCAGGGACGGTGGTCCATTTAGTATGTGTTTTGATAAGTCTGACCAAGTTAGTTTTTTGGGAATGCTTGAAAAAAGATTCAAACAGATACAACACAATGAATCTCCGCAACCGATTTCAAGAAACCGGACCCATTTTAAGTGTACCAAGCTGTGTCATTTTTACAAAAATAATTGGCCCGGAACCAACATTTCGATGTGTGAGCATGTAGAGGAACATCTAAAAGCTTTTGGTCACAGCGATACGGTAGAAAAGTGTACAAGAGACGGATTTGAAATAGGTTATTATGAGGCACCGGGTTAATAAAGTAAAGAGGAAAGATTTATGTTTAAAGAATTGAAAGCGGCTTGGAGAGAGGTACTGAAGAGTCAATCTTCCGTTGTTGATCGTGATAGTGTCTGCGTTATGGTTCCGGATCATGTTTTTAAATCATTTGAAAGAGAATTCAATCTTTGTTTTGTAGAACCGGAAGACGATGTAGAGTTTCAGTCTTGGATTAGCGACTCAAAAGAAACTAAGGAAGAGTAAAATGATTGAAATAGAAATAACACAAAAAATGAAAGAGCGAGCTTGGAGAAAGGCTCGCGAGATGGGAGAAATAAATAACTCGATTACAAAAGGCGACGGAAACATTGCCGGTTTTTTGGGAGAGGAGGTGGCTAATAATGTAATTAAAGGTGACATTAATAACACCTACGATTATGATATCGTAAAAAACGGTGTTACATATGATGTTAAAACCAAACGATGTACTAGCGAACCCAAACCCTATTACGAGTGTTCCGTCGCCGCTTACAACACCAAGCAGAAATGCGACCATTATGTTTTTGTTCGGCTTGAGAATGTTAACGGAAGGTGGACAAGGGCTTGGCTCTTAGGATGTTGTGGAAAGGAAGACTATTTTAAAAATGCCAGATTTCTGAAAAAGGGAAAGACGGACGGCAATAATAACTTCAAGGTAAAAGCGGACTGTTACAATATGGAAATACGAAGTCTTAAGTCTATGGAGAAAATATGCCAGCACAACTAGTAGACTTAGATGGGGATTTTGAGCTAGGTAACCATTTTACACTAGAGGTGGCCGAAAGACTTGCTCACCTTTTGAGTGATGAATACAGGGTTGTCGTTAAGTACGACCGGAAGCAGCCGCTCCCTGATTACTCTGACGACAAGCTTAACGTAGTAATTTCTACTTCTAGAGAGACCCACGACACTCCCGGAGAATTTTTTCGAGACGATGTGCTTATAATCTTTCAGCATTATTTTATGTTAGATTCGTGGGGTGACCCAATTCACAATCCTCTGGTGTATCCGATGCCCCTTGGACCATTCAAGAACCCCAAGATCAAGATCATCAAACCTCTTTCGGAAAGAATGTATGATTTTTCTTTTGTTGGCCAGATTCCAGACACAGGCACGCGGGACTGCTTCAAAAGAAGCCTAGACAAGCTGATAGATAAGTGTGAAGAAGGTAAGTTTAAATATTTCATAAAATACACCGATGGATTTGGACAGGGGCTGTCTTCAGAAGAGTACATAGATGTCTTGTCGGAGTCTAAGGTGTCGTTGTGTCCCCAAGGGGCCCATAGTTATGAGACATTTAGGTTCTTTGAATCGATAATGATGGGGTCGATACCTCTTGTGAACCAGCTTCCTAGACTATGGTATTATGAAAACTCTCCACACTTTAAAACCGTTTGGCGAGACCTAGACAGAACCCTATCTGAAATTTTGAACTTCTCACAAATGCCAAGCTGTAGAGAATTTTTATATCAAGTGGCAAACTATTGTCACGACACACTTACCCCAGAAAACCTAGCTAAAGAACTTCGGGACAAGGTTAAGATAAGAAGAGCAACACTTGGCATGAATAAAAAAGTCCTTGACGATCTTAAGAAGACGTTACTTGAAAATCAAAAGCATATTTGACACTGCCACATAAGTGGCAACACATCAAGAGGAAATAAAAGTGAAATGGATACCATTTAATTGTAAAACACACTTCAGCCTACTGAAGGCTTTTTCAAAGTGTGACAAGCTGGCGCAAAAATGCAAGGAGTACGGTTATCCGGCTTGTGTGATTGCCGATACGGAGTCCTTGTCGGGAGCGATGGATTTTCACAACTCGTGCCGTCAGCACGGGATAAAGCCGATAATTGGCTGCGATTTTGGAGCATACTTACTCATTGCCAAAAATAAAGATGGATGGTTCGATCTTATTAAAGTGGTCTCCCAAGCAGGACTTGACACCTTCAAAGATATTGCCAAGAAGGGGAATTTAATTTGTGTTACAAGCGATCCGCAAAACGGTTATCAAAAATTATTTGGAAGAAACTATTTTTCTTATCCGTATTCTGATCGTGGTGTTTATTACGTAACCAAAGACGAAGCCGAAGCGCATCGTATTCTTCTCTGTTCCGGCGCAAAGACAACGCTGCCCAAGGTTCGCTCACAGCTTTCTTCGGGGGAAAGTGTAGACAATCAAAAGTTTTTCGAGAGTGACAATTTTCATCTTCCGGAACCGCAGTCTGTTCCAGACAATGAAGAAACTATTCGGCTCCTTAACACTATAGCGGATATGTGCGACGACTACGAAATCGCATCCAAGCCAATGCTTCCAAAATTTGTGTGCCCGGAAGGAGCAGATGAAGACGAATATCTGACTCAACTCTGTCGAGACGGGTGGAGACGGAGACTAATCCCTTCGGAAAAGATTTCTAATAAAGAGAAAAAGGATATATACCTACAGAGAATAAAAAAAGAGCTTGATGTTATTTTTAAAGCAGATCTCTCTGGTTATTTCCTTATCGTGCAGGACATTATTAATAATGTCAAAGAAAACGGCTGGCTTGCTGGTCCCGGACGAGGGTCGGCTGCTGGATGCTTAGTGTCTTACTTGATAGGAATAACAGAAGTAGACCCTATCGAATATGATCTTATTTTTGAGAGGTTTTATAACGAGGGGCGAAATAGCGATGATTATATTTCTCTTCCCGATATCGATATGGATGTACCATCAGAACATAGAGATGAGGTGATCGACTACATTAAAAACAAATACGGACAGGATAAAGTTGGGCAAATGGTAACATTTGGAAGGCTACAGGGGAGAGCTGCCCTAAAAGAGGTTTTAAGAATTAATAACGCTGTGTCATTTACAGAAATGAATACGATAACTGATAGTATACCGGACGAAGCTAAGATCTCTGACCAGCTTGAGCTAATGGAAGATAAGTCTATTATTAGATGGACCTTAGAAAATGAGCCCGACGATTTAAAAAACTGGTGTACTATGGATGATGATGGAAACCTGAGCGGGTCGCTGTCACACATGTTTGAACAAGCTATGAAAATTGAAGGAACTAATAAGTCACAAGGAAAGCACCCAGCCGGTGTCATTATCTCCAAGCATAAACTTGCCGACGTTTGCCCCATGACGGTCGATAAGCTAGGAGATCCAATAGTGGCTTTTGAAATGGTGCCGCTTGAGGCTCAGGGGCATGTAAAATTCGACGTTCTTGGGATTGATTTACTTAGTAAAATAATGGATATTTCAAATGAAAACTAATGAACTTACTGCCGACAGACAGGAGTACAAATCTGTCATTTTTTCTGGCTGCGCTATAGAGTCGAATGGTGTTTCTATATGTAACCTCAACGACTACATTGATCGCCCTCCCGAAAGAGGTGCGAATTATCAAGTTTGGTCAGACGCACATAGGACTCATGAGCTATACCATAGCTTAGACGATGCTGTTAATAAATTTTTAGAACTTAAAGATAGGAACCATTGAACATGGCAAACTTTCGGGACATTATTGTATTTGACTTTGAAACAGGTGGAGCTAATCCTCATACGTGCCAGCCGACTCAGATTGCCGCCGTGGCAATTCATGCAAGGAAGCTGGAGCTACAGCCCGGTGGCGTCTTTAATAGTGAAATGAGACCCATTATCGACGATGAGAAAGCGATTGCTGCGGGAGTGGGGCCCCTAGAAGAAAAGGCTCTAGAGATAACCCGGAAAACGAGAGCCGGACTAGCTAAGGCTCCACTCCCAAAAGGTGTATGGAAAAAGTTTGCGCAATTTTGCGATAAGTACAACTATAAGAAAACTTCGTTCTTTGCGCCGATTGCTGCCGGTTATAATATTAATGGGTACGATATGCCAATCGTTGAGAGAATGTGTCAGCAGTATGGTCCCATTGATGAAAAGAAGGGGTGTCAAAAAATCTTCAATCCCATCTTTACCATTGATGTCATGCAGCATATCTATTGTTGGTTTGAGAACAACCAAGACGTTAAGGGTTATAGTATGGATTATATGCGAGACTATTTTGGCATGGATAAGGAAAATGCCCACGATGCGTTGCAAGACGTGAAAGATACTGCAAACCTTATGATTAAGTTTCTGAAATTGCAAAGGAGCTTATTGAAAAAGGTTAAATTTGAGAAGTCCTTTTCCAAGGGTGGGATTTATGTCTAATGAGTAATTTCGATATCAACGATTTTGAAGATGAAGCAGTTTGGGACTTGATATGCGATGGTCAAACCAAAGGGGTTTTTCAGCTTGAGTCAAGCTTGGGCAAACATTGGGCCAAACAGGTTAAACCGAGAAACGTCAAGGAGCTTGCGGCTCTTGTTAGCTTGATTCGGCCCGGATGTGTCGATATGGCGCAAGTTTATGTTAACAGGAAGTCCAACAAAGAGCCTGTAACCTACCCAGATGACGCATTAGAGGAAATACTGTCCGAGACTTATGGGGTTCTTGTATATCAAGAACAGTCCATGAAAATTGCACAGAAGCTTGCGGGTTTCGATCTGAAGGACGCAGACGCCCTGCGTAAGGCTATTGGTAAAAAGAAGGCTGACTTAATGGAGAAAGTAAAGAAGTCTTTCCTAGAGGGCGCCGAGAGTCAAGGAATCGTTACTAAAGAGGTGGCGGAAGAGATCTTTTCATGGATCGAAAAGTCAAACCGATACGCTTTCAACAAGTCTCATGCCGTATCGTATGCTATAAATGCATACTGGAGCGCCTACTGCAAGTTCTATCGAAAGATGCCTTTCTATGTGTCGTATTTAAATCACTCTGATCGAAAACCCGACTCTCAAAAAGAAATGAAAGAGCTAATTGTTGATGCTAAGTTTTCAGATATTGAGGTATATCCTCCCCGTCTTGGAAGCCTGTATACAGAGTTTTACTCAGAGGGAAACACAATACATTTTGGGCTCAGTCACATAAAGCATGTGGGTAAAAATGAATGCGAAAAGATTGAGAATATCTGCCTAGAGGAAGATGTTAGTCTGTATTCATGGATGGATGTTCTCACTAAGGTTATTTATAAGGGGAGACTTAATAAAAGATCCACAATCGCACTCATATCTGTGGGGGCGTTTAACGGTAAAAATAACACCAAAGACAGACAGGCTATGCTCTATGAGTATGATAGCTGGCGAGACTTGACTGCCCGAGAACAGGAATACATATATAACCATAGGTACGAATTTAATGAAAATAGCTCCCTTAGAGATGCTGTTGACAGCCTCATAAGCCACTGCAAAATAAACAGTAGAAGAATGTCTTCAGTGCTAAACGTTAAACAAATGCTAGACAGCCCCCCTCACGACCTAAAGGACAGCATTCCTATGATGGCGCAAAATGAAACGGAGTACCTCAGTTGCGCATTAACATGCAGTAGTGCCGACGCTTTTGATATAAATTTTGCAAGTTCTATGTGCAAAGATATTGCCAAAGGTACTATAACAGGTAAGACAAGGCTCGCTGCTCAGATTAGCACGATCAGACTACATAAAACCAAGCGTGGAAAGAGTCCGGGACAGCTAATGGCCTTTGTCTCGGCGGAAGATGGTAGCGGGGGACTGGATTCTATAACAGTTTTCCCCGAGTGTTATAGCGAGCATAAAGATTTACTCGTTGAGGGCAATACCGTACTAATGACTGGCGAAATATCTAAAAGAGAAAATACGTCACTAATAGTTAACAAGGTGTCACAAATTTGAAAGGTACAGAATGAACAGATCTCACCTTCTAGGTAAACTCATGGATGATCCAGAACTGGAGAAGTCTCATGGAAGCGATGTTCTCAACTTCAGGCTAGAGGTAGAAGAGTACAGAAGGGACAAAGATGGCGGAAAAAAAAGAAGAACAGACGTATTAAATTTTGAAGTTTGGGATAGTGCAGCTAGGACTATCTATAAATACGCCCGGTGCAACGACCTAATGGCGGTTGAAGCGATAGCTAGAAACCTAACTGGCGGAGGGCCATACGAAGTTGTGTTCAGGGTTACTAATTTTAAAATAATTCCCAGAGACGATATCTAGGAGCGGGATAGAGTTTAATATGCAAAGAAATAAAAGGGTCTTGTTTTGCTCAGAAGCTTCTTGGTTGGGGACAGGGTATTCTGTTTACACCAAAGAGGTTCTCAGTAGGCTAAATCAGGTTGACGGGCTAGAGGTCGCGGAGTTAGCCTGCTACGCTGACTCCCAGAATCCGAATATACAATCCACTCCTTGGAAGGTTTATCCCAATAAGCCATTACCTAACGATCCTCTCTTTGCTGCTTATAACGGAAATGCAAGCGCTCAGTTTGGGGACCATTCGTTCAATAACGTTCTGTTAGACTTTCAGCCTGATGTAGTGATGGATATCAGAGATTGGTGGATGATCGAGTATCAGCAGAGGTCGCCATTTCGAGATTTCTTCCATTGGGCCGTGATGCCCACTGTGGATGCCGAGCCACAAGACACCCAATGGATTAACACTTTCGCTTCTGCTGACGCTATATTTACATATTCAGAATTTGGCCGTGACACATTACTGAACCAGTGTGACGATATTCCGTATATAGATATGGCGTCACCCGCCGCTAGCGATGTATTTTCACCAGCGCCCAATAAAAGGGAGCATAAACAAAACTTCAACATTTCTCCGGACTCCTTTATTGTGGGCACGGTGATGAGAAATCAAAAAAGAAAATTATATCCCGACCTCTTTAAATCCTTTAGGAAGTTTCTAGACAGTACAGATGACAACAACATCTTTATGTATTGTCACACTTACTACCCAGACGTTGGGTGGAATATACCGCTATTGCTAGATGAGCACGGCTTAGCAAGTAGAGTGCTATTCACATACAAATGCAAAAAATGTCAGTCTGTTTCTGCCAATTTCTTTCAGGACACCGTACAAGCCTGTAGTCGATGTGGGCAATTTACTGATGTTTTGGCGGGGGTAAACAACAGCATCAACGAGGAAGAGTTGTCGCGAGTATACAACTTGTTTGATATATATGTACAGTATGCAAACAGTGAAGGGTTTGGGATGCCTCAGTTGGAAGCCGCGCACTGTGGTATACCCGTAGTCTCAACTTACTACTCTGCTATGCAGTCCATAGTGGACAACATTGGAGCCGTAGGGATAAACCCTCTTTCGACCTACATTGAGTGCGAGACGGGTTGCAAGAGGGCCGTTCCCGATAATGAAAAGTTTGTATCTGAACTCTTGAGACTTTACAATCACAGAAGTACTCTTCCTTCCGTGGGGATGGAGCTACGAACGAGAGCCAAACAGCATTACAATTGGGACAAGACGGCAGTCGCGTGGTTAAATCATATACAGACGGTTGCTATTAAAGACCCCAGACAAACTTGGCTATCTCCTCCAAAAATATTCCAGCCCGCTTCCCAAATTCCTCCGCAGATAGAGTCTAACGTTGATAGGGTAAACTTCTTGTTCTCTAATGTTTTGCATAAGCCAGAGTGGATAGGCGGATATTTCTGGAGAAAGGTTCTTAAGGACTGCACTTTTGGCTACAGATGTGAAAATATTAACAAGGATTTCTACTTCAATGAAAATCATGCACAGTCTATACAGGGAAATCAGCCATTCACTTGGGATGCCGCATACGAAGAATTGAGCCGGTTTAGGGGGCAAATAAACCAATGGGAAGAGGCTCGGGCACAACTGATTCAGCAAGGGGTTATCAAATGAAAATACTCTACATAGGAAACTATCGAGACGGAACGGGATGGGGCAACGCCTGTGTTAATAATATCTTAGCCCTAGACAGTGCGGGTATTGAGGTTGTTCCACGGGCGATAACCTTCGAGGCCAAACAAAAGGATTATCCTGACAGAATAAAGGAACTAGAGTCTGAATCTACGAAGGGTTGCGACGTATGTATCCAGCACACATTACCACACCTGTATTCATACGACGGTAGATATAAAAACATAGGATGTATTGACGTTGAAAGTAGCCACTTCAAAGAAACTGGCTGGCAGCATTACATAAATCTTATGGACGAGTTGTGGGTACCGACCCACGCTGTGAAGAGCGCCTGTCTAAAAAGCGGAGTTAAGAAGCCTATCAAAATAGCGCCCCACTCATTGGACGTATCTCAGTACAAAGAAAACGAGGGAAACAAGATACAGGAGCTGTTGTCAACTTTTAATTTTGCGTTTGTGGGAGAGTTTATAGAGCGTAAAAACCTTAAGGCTCTTATTCAAGCCTTCCATATGGAGTTTAGTTGCGACGAGCCGGTTAATCTCTTTATAAAAACGTCAAAGGTATCGCTCCCAGAGGTTCAGAATCATATAAAGAGCATCAAATCTGGATTAAAAATACGAAAAACATATAAGGAGGAAATAATTATAACGGGAATGCTGGAGTGGGTAAACTATATATCGGTCCTTTCTCAGTGTCATTCCTTTGTAATGCCTAGTAGGGGAGAAGGGTTTTGCATTCCGGCACTCGAAGCTATGGCGCTAGGAATTCCTGTTATACACACACAAGAAACTGGAATGGATGATTTTTGCGTAGGTACGCCTGTTCCATCCTATAGTCAGCCATGCTTAGGTACGTTGTCCACACTGTCCAACCTAGACACCGCAAGAAGTGACTGGAGAGAAATAGATATTAGAAAGCTGTGTACGGCAATGAGAAAAGCGTTCCAAAAGTGGAATTCAGACGAAGCTAAAAACGATAGCAAAAAAGCTAAAAGTTGGGCGGCTCAATACGATCATAAGTTTATTGGGACACAGCTAAAGGGGTTGTTAAATGACAAGTAGAGCAACGTCCGAGGCGATCAGGTCTATAATGCGTAGACAGCACACACGCCAACCGGAAAAGTTAAATATACTCACCTTCTGCACTCACGAAAGGTATGAGCAACAACTGTGTAAAACGGGGCACAATTTTTACTGCATAAATCATGGCAAGAAGTGGGATACGGATTATGGGGAAGTTCCGGAAAACTATCACATTTTAGACAATCCCCCCTCTTCATACATCGATATTGATTTGGTTTTGTGCCACACCGCCTGCGAAAGGCTGGATATTTCCAAAAGAATAAGAAGTGATCTCAATATCCCCATCGTTCTCCACACTCATACATTACCGGATATAAGGGGCGATGTACCGTCTCAGATTGAACAGTTTAAGAATATATCTGCCGATGTAGACCAAGTATCATTTATCTCAGACTTTAGTAGAAGTGCGTGGGGGTACGATAACACCCAACGCGCCCCAAATTGTAATGGTGCCGTATATATTGAGCATGGTATAGATTGCGACTTCTGGATGGACTTTAATGAAGTGCAAAGAGACAATGTCTGTCTTTCGGTTGTAAACGAGTGGCCCAATAGAGACTGGTGTTGCGGGTGGGAACTTTGGAAACAGACGGTTGGGCTTAAGGGCGGCTCAGGAACTCAGATAGATCCTTGGCAAGTGGATGTTCCAATACGTGTGTTTGGTAAAAGTCCCGGATTATCAGTACCCGCCACCTCAATCGAACATTTGAGGCAAATATACCACTCCTCACGTATATTTTATAACACATCATTGCACTCTCCGGTCCCTACCGTACTTATGGAAGCTATGGCTTGTGGGTGTGCGGTTGTTTCGACAGAAACATGCATGATTCCCGAAGTAATCGAACACGGAAAAAATGGACTGATGTCCAACGACCCGGAAGAGTTAAAGGGTTTTCTTGCGAAGCTGCTGGAAGATGAGGACATGGCCAAGGAGTTAGGCAAGAACGCACAGGAGACCATAAGGGAAAGATATAACCTGACACACTTTATTAACGGCTGGAATAATTTCTTTTATTCAGCTATCGAACAGTATAAGGAATAGCAATGAAGATATGTCTTTGTTTAACGGAGCCCGAGGAAAAGACTCACAAATGGGTCGCCAATATTGCTACTTTAAATGGCTTTGTTGAAGATAGCGAAGCTACTTCCATTATTTGCGACGGTTTCCTTTCGTCGTTCACATATAGCGAACTCGGGGATGTCCTGAAAAAAATAGCATCCAAGATGCGGCTAGGGGCTGAACTCATTATAGTAAACCCTGATATAAAAATATTATCTCAAAGGGTCTGCAATGAAGAAATAGACACATCAACCGTTAACAGCATACTATTCAAACACGGACAGGTGAAAAGTCTTTCTTCTACGGAAGAGTTGTGTGAACTAATTCCGGAAAATTTACAAGTCACCCATAAACACTTCGACGCTATTACGTCAAATATTACCATTAAGGTGGAAAGAATAAGATAATGATTAATGATGACGGTGCCGAAGAAGCACAGAAGGTTAGCCCGTACACTAAATGTGGCGGATGTGTTTTTTCGGAAACAGAAAATAATGAGCAAATTGGTTGTCGTTTGGACAGGTCTACTAAGATCGGTGTACGAGATAAAGATGATGACGGCTTCTTTCTTCTTGATAGAGTTTGTAACACCTATAGGCCAACAGAATGGCTTGGCGATTTATCTCTTGCTGAGTCGGAAGATATAATGGGCACTGTCAGAGAAGAGGTGCGGCCCTCGGTCGGATTTTTTGTCCTACTGAAAACCGAAGACGAAAAAGATATTTCTGAATTGAGGGCAACCTTGGAAGATATCAAGTCGCAGGAACTCATTACTCCCTCGTATGTGGTCGTTGTTACCGATAAAGTGGAGTATAACGAAGAGACTCTAAATATTCTTAACTCTATGTTCGATTATAAAAAAACCCCGTATCATATCGTTCAGCTACAGATAACGCCAGACGACACACATAAAAGAATCGATCAAGCTTTTAAGCACGCTAGAAACGGATGGGCCTACGTGACATCATCTGGCGAAAGTGTTCCTAGGGATCTTTTGCAAAAAATTGACCACCGCATTAACTCCGAGATGAAGAGGCTTGTTGTGGTTAAACCCTATGACGAAATCAACGGGCTGTTATTTCAAACTATGTTGTTTAAATTTTTAAATGGGAACAAATCTAAGCTTCACAACGACGAGATTGCTGACCATAGATCCTTCTTAGAGAAGGTAGAAGAGGCATCCTCGCGTAGCGATGACGATACATTTATTACTTGGGAGGAATTCAATGCTTCCTAAAGTAGCTATCATTTGTGCGAACTATAACTATGGCGATTATATTGAAGCCGCTATGAAGAGTATTGTCAATCAAACATACAAAGGCGAACTACGCTTGTATGTTGTGGATGATGGGTCGTCTGATGATTCTTGGGAAAAGATTAAAAACTTCAAAATAACTTACGGTGTAGAACACCCCGGAAGCGACTTGGAGAAACTTAACGCGAAAAAAATCCAAAACTCTGGTGCTAGTGTCGCTCGCAATACAGCGATTGAGATGTGTTGGGACTGGGCTGATATTATTGGTATTCTTGACGCAGACGACGCATACTATCCAGAAAAGGTTGAGAAGCTGGTTAATAAGTTGGTTGAGCATCCGGAAGTGGGAGTGGCTTACGCTGACTACTGCATTAAAAAACCAACGCACTCAAAACATGAATTCAAATCGTCTTACGATAGACAGACGTTGCTACGGAGGTGTATTGTCCATAGTAACTCACTGATTAAAAAAGGCCACCTAGAACAAGTAAGACTTCCCAATGGTGAGTTTTTTGACAGCAGGCTACACGGCCCGGCTAGTCAAGGCTTTATAGGTTGCACTGAGGACTATGACTTATGGCTCCGTTTGTCAAAAATATGTATGATAACACACGTACCGGAATGCTTAGCCATAGCAAATGAACACGGTGAAAACCAGTCCCTAAAGATGACTAATGAAATTTTTCAGAAACATGCACAAATCTTGGGCGGTAGATAATGAGAAGAGACCGTGGTAGATTTACTACAAAAATCACAGGCGACAAAAAAAATACCAAGTCGCACAACAATATGAAAGACACAACGGTGGCGATTTTAAGCGCCGGTATGGGGCCGCGAATAAAGTCCCATGAGCCAAGAAGTCTTATCAAAGTGGGTGATAGGACGCTAATAGAACATCAAATACTAACAATACGTAACAACCTTAACTTTCCCGAGATAATCACAGTTGTTGGATATGAAGCAGAAAGGGTTATAAGGAAGGTAAGGGGCGATATTAGAATAGTAGAAAATCAGATACACGACAGAACCAACGCCTCGGAAAGTATGAGACTGGCCTTTAACAATAGCGGTAAGACCAACTTTCTTTTTATGCACGGAGATCTATACTTCAATATTCCGACGCTGCATGTAGATTACAGCAAGTCATTCATTATTGTAGATAACAAGAGTATGATTTTCGAAAAAGAGGTAGGGGTGACTGTGTGCGACGAAGAGGCGAGTATATTATCCTACGGACTTCCGACCAAGTGGTGTCAAATAGCATACATCACCGGAAAAGAGCTAAAAATATTACAGAGCGTTTTTAACAAATTTGACGACAGATCTAAAAAAATGTTGTCATTTGAAGTCCTCAACAAGATGATATCTATGGGGGCCGTTTTTAAATGTTATGAGCCCGAAGGTATGTCAATACTGGAAATAGATCGGATAAAGGATTTAAAGCAATGAAAGTAATGATTTCCAGCGATGGCAAACACGCTCACTTCTTTCAAAGGGTGGCTTGGGTTAACGCCTTCCACGCCTGTGGAATTGAAGCGCAGTTGTGGGACTGTAATCAGATCTCGGCTTTTGACGCCTTTGACTCGTTTGAGCCAGATATTTTCTTAGGGCAATCCTACAACCTAGACCCATCTACGTTCAAGTGTATCGCAGAAAGGCCCCACTTAAAAGTAGGTCTAAGGGCCGGAGACTGGGGGGACCATGAAGCGAGCGTAGATAAGAGTAAGTACAATATCCTCTACTGCTCCAAAAAAGAAAAAGACGTTCTAAAAAGACTCAAAGACGAAACAGGGAAGCCCGACTTCGTACATATACATTACGATGAACAGGCTGTAAAGGTGACCCATAACCACTTTGAATCTATTGGAATTAAGCCAATTTCTCTAATGATGTGCGCTGACACGTTGATGTACTCAGACGCCCAACTCGACCCCAAGCTGGAATGTGACATTGGGTTTGTTGGTGGTTACTGGCCATACAAAGGCTTAGTTATTGATAAGTATCTATGCCCACTTCTACATCCTGTTGACAAATACAAGGTTAAGATTTTTGGCAACCAGCCTTGGCCGGTAAATCAGTACTGTGGACTGTTAGCCGACCACGAGGTTAAGAATCTTTTTGCATCCGCTAAAATCTGCCCGAATCTGAGCGAGCCACACGCTCAAGAATTTGGAATAGATGTAAATGAAAGAATTTTCAAGATTCTTTATGCGGGAGGTTTCTGTATAACCGATAGTGTAGAGTCATACGGTATGTTTGAAGACGGAATCGTTGTCGCGGAGTCTCCCGAACATTTCGCAGAAATGGTGGAATATTATTTGAATAACCCAGACGAGAGAGAAGACGTAGCATCTAGGGGACATAGTTTGGTCAAGGAAAATCATACGGGAGTCCATAGGATCGCGCAGATATTATCGGAACTAGGCTTTGAGGGCATGTCAAACAACTTAATTCAGTCATATAAGGATTCTATAAATGGTTGAGCGGCAATCCGTTTTAATAACGGGAGGAACTGGATTTCTAGGAAAAGCGGTTGTAAAACAACTACGCTCATCTTCTATCCCATATGAGATAACGCCTCTTGCTGGAAAGTCTCAGTGGGACTTGACAAAGCAACGACACGTTGACTACGTCCTAAAGGAATTTGAACCAGATATAGTGGTGCATCTTGCCGCTAGAGTTGGAGGTATAGGGGCAAACAAGGAAAATCCCGGACTGTTCATGTACGAAAACTTAGCGATGGGGATGAACCTTATTGAGTCCTGTAGAAAATACAATAAGCTGAAAAAGTTTGTGATGGTTGGTACGGTTTGCTCGTATCCAAAATTCACTCCGGTTCCATTCAAGGAAGAAGACATATGGAATGGTTACCCGGAAGAGACCAACGCGCCATACGGGATAGCAAAAAAAGCCCTCACGGAGCTTTTAACAGCCTACGATAAACAATATGGTTTTAATTGCACAAACGTTATTCCGGTCAATATGTACGGACCCAACGACCACTTTGATCCAAAAATTAGTCATGTCATACCGGCCCTAATCTTAAAGATAGCAAAAGCCATAAAGAATGACCATAGCCCTGTCGAGATATGGGGAACGGGAAAAGCCAGTAGGGAGTTTTTATATGTAGACGACTGCGCCAAAGCTATTGAAAAAGCCATTGAGGTAGACACGTCTCCGGACCCCATTAATATTGGCACATGCAGCGAAATAAAGATAGAAAACTTAGCCAGACAAATTGGCGAAATTATGAACTACAAAGGAAGTATCCACTTTAATTCTGACTATCCCGATGGGCAGCCAAGGAGATGTCTCGATGTCGGCAGAGCGAGTGAGGTGTTGGGATTTCGGGCCGAAACCACATTGTATGAGGGGCTTCAGAAAACTATAAAGTGGTTCAGTGACAACGAGGAGAAGTTCATTGATTACTTCGATAGTATTTAGCAAGAATAGACCACTCCAGTTAGACCTGTGCCTAAACAGCATGAAGAAAAATCTCCCAGAGTGTACTCGTGTTATCGTTATCCATAAAAACTCGGAAGAGTTTGCATCCGCTCACGACACACTAAAAATAGAGCATCCCGATGTAACATTTTGGGAACAGGGGGAATCCTTATTTAGGGACGTTCTTGAGTCCACCGTCTCCGCGCCCACTAATTACGTGGGGTATTTTACCGACGACGATATTGTTTTTTCAGACGAGGCGGTGTACTACGATCATCTAACCAGCCCCGAAGTGGCTTGTATTTCGTTGAGAATGGGGTTAAATATATGTAAAAGATCCCAAGGAAATGAAACATGGGAAGATGTTCCGCCTACACATACACGTTTGTTTGGCGGCGGTGTAGGGTGGGGGAAAACATCCGTATTTTATGGTTCCTACTGGTCTTATTCCTTGTCGGTAGACGGGCATATTTTTAGACAACAGGATATGATAGAGATGCTTGACGAGTTGTGCCATCTGGAAGATCGCAGTCCTGAAAAATGGAAACAGACACCCAATGAGTTAGAGGGGGCACTTCAAAGATTCTGGACCACGACTCCGAACTGCATTGTATCTCCCACGCATAGCCGTGTTGTAAACAGCCCCAACAATAAAGTGCAACACAGTCACAACAATGTATCTGGACTGTCTCACAACTATAGCGCGGAATATTTGTTAGGTAAATATATGGGCGGCTCTAGAATAAATTTAGATCATTTAGACTTCAGCAACATACAGTGTCCCCATACAGAAATAGATCTGATGAGAGGGATTGTATGATAGATCCAAAAGAGTTTATCAGGGGCGAGTACATGCCTCACGTATGCGACATGCGCGTTGGAACAGAGTCTCTGCTTTTATATACCGAACAGCTTGAAGTCCCCGATAAACAACATATTAGCATATATGCAAAAACCGAGCGACTTTGTGCCGCTTTTGATATTATTAAAAACAACCCCAGTAAGCTATTTACGCTAGTGACTCACAATAGTGATATGCCTATCCGAACATGCACCATGCCGGATAACCTTCATGCGTGGTTTTGCCAGAATAGAGACACAGAACAGCTCCGGATTCACGCTTTACCAATAGGTCTGGAGAACGAACACTGGTTCCCCTACAAACAGAATGTTATGTTAACTACGCCAAAAGAGGAGAGAGCTATCCAGTCCTTTGCTCAATTTAGCCGTTCAACTCACGGCGAAAGAAATCACGCCCTCAACACCTTGAGGTCGGAGGTTTATGATGTACACGTTGGCGCAAATGGAAACAGGGCCCGGCACGCTCTCTTTTGTCAAAACTTAAAACGATATGCGTTTTGTATCTGTCCCAGAGGCAATGGAATCGATACTCATAGAATGTGGGAAGCTTTATATATGAGATGCATTCCGATATGTAAAAAATATCACGCGCACCGGTTTGATGGGACGCTGCCGATTCTGTTTGTGGAAGAGTGGGGAGACATCACAAAAGAACTTCTTATAGAGACTTATAACACTATAGATAGATCGTTGTTTGATTCGAATTTGCTAAAAATGTCGCACTGGACGAGGAGAATTAACAATGAACTATGACCTACTCCTACTGTGCCACCCAAAGGATTACACCAAGCTTTACTTTTGCTTGAGGTCTTGTCTCGATTACCTAGAGCCAAAGCCGTCTAACTTCTATGTGGTTTCCCCGTACAGAATTGCGGCGCAAACCGATCTAGAAATACACTCAATTCTTGACCAAGAGGCTCTTCCCGGTCTCAATCCAGAAGAAATATGCTATCGTCCCAACTGGGTATTCAAACAATTAATAAACCTGTGTCAGGACATAACACAAAACGATATATACCTTACTGTTGACTGTGACCTAATATTTAATAGACAAATAGAGCTGTTTGATGACAGCGGTCGTCCGAAATTCTTTATTAGCGACAGGGAACAAAGACACCCCCCTTACTTAGCCTTTATGCAAAAAGCCTTTAATCTAGACTGGGAATTTGACAGAACTTTTATCAATGATTTTATGATGATGGACAAATCCGTTTGTCGTGAGATAATACCTGATGCTCGTTTGTTTTTTGATAAATTTTGCAAAGATGGCATGTCTCAAGAGTGCCATTTGGCTGAGTATGAGGTGTACGGAAATTATGTTACCAAACATCATCCAGAAAGATATAGCGTTCAAGATAGCAAGACACAGCTCAACGGCAAGAACGGCGCGCGGTGGGAAGCGCACGAAATAGAATCGGTAATAATGCAAAACAAAGACCAAGACTTAGACTTGTTTACAATTCATACGTGGATATAAAGACATAAAAATGAAAGATTTAACAAAAGAAACGAAAAAGATTTATTCACAATTTAATCAAGACAGTGTTCTTGACGCTATTTTTAAAGAAATAGGAACAACTAACAAATACTTTGTTGAATTTGGTTCATATGGAGACGAAGAAAGCGAAGGAAACAGCCTTTACCTACGGAAAGAGTTTGGATTTGACGGATTGCTTATGGATGGAACAGAACACATAAAAAATCCAAAATATCCTGTAAATAAAGAGTTTATACAGGCGGAAACCATAAATGAAACCTTTGAAAAATATAATGTTCCGGCAAAATTTGACTTTCTATCAATAGATATTGACGGAGAAGATTATTACGTTATGAAGTCTATTGATTTAAAAAGATTCTTTCCTAGGGTTGTGTCTATAGAGACAAATCCGGCAATTGTTCCTACCTCTAGCTTAATCCAAAAACACGACCCAAACTGGATATGGGGAGGTTGGTATTTTTACGGGTGCGGCATTTCTACGATGACCAAATTAATGAATAAACTAGAATATTCATTAGTAGCCTATTGTGGTGTTGATGCCATTTATGTCAATAACGAAGAAGCTAAAAACTTCGACCATTTAAATAACGTTAATAAAATCTACAGTAGCGGCGTTTGGCAGAGTGTTGAGCATCAACAGTCAATCTTCGATCAGGTAATAAAAAATAGTAACTTTTTCATTTCAACCGAAGAAATAAGATGATTGTAAACACCTTCATATCTGACGGCGGCGACATTCCAGAATATACAAATGTGTGCCTACAACAAGCCCGTAAAACAAATCCCGACGAGGATATAAGATTTATATGTGCCGACAATCAGGACATATTTGACGAGCTGAATATAAAATGGATTCCACAGGGGTCCATAGATAGCGACCTATTGGGGGAATTTAATAAGTGTTGCTGGTTTAAGAGACACGACACTCCCCAGACAACCTATCCGAGTCCAGAGCTATTCTGGCATAGAACAGCGGAGAGGATCTATTACCTAGAAGCCTACATTACAGACAACCATTTAGATAACGTGTATCACTTTGAGAACGATGTGCTTCTATATGGGTCGCTCGGTCTAGTTTCAGACTCTGATCACATGATGGCTATTCCGATGACATATAACAAAACAACATTTGCGTTTACTTATATTCCATATCCGGAAAAGCTACATAGCGTTTGCGAGTACTTCAACTTGATACTATCGTCATACGGCGAACAGAGATTAACAGAGGTTCTCCAAGATCACGTTAGCGAAATGTCGCTATTGACTATGGCCACCAGAGAAGGTCTCGTGCGCAGCTTTCCCGCTATACCCAGACAAGACGACAAGATGGTCTTCGATCCCGGTTCTTACGGACAGTTCTTGGGCGGCACCAACAATGGTCACGGCTCCGGCTTCACTGATCCGCAACACTTTATAGGAGCAGCGATTAGACGCGGAGAGCTACATGTCGAGTTCGACACGGAGCCAACGGTTAATGGAACAAAAATATTCAATCTACATATACATAGTAAAAACTTGAAAGGGTTTATAAATGACCAATAGGTACAACCATCCACACCTAGAAGACCTTCCGGGGGAGATGCTTGATTTTGAGAGAGGTAAGCTTCGGGAATGGGTATACGACAAAAGGCCGTCTGTGGTTTTTGAGATCGGGGGCGGCTCAGGGGGCGGCTCTACGATAAATATCGCCCACGGCCTCAAGACCCTAAAAGAGAACGGTTACTGCAAGGATGTAAAATTTTATAGCTGTGACGCTGAACACAGCCGGGCCCATATGTCGGCATCGTACTTTTCAACACATCCAGACTACAAAGACTTTGTCCATGTGTTTCATGAGTATTCGCACCAGTTTATAAACAGGCTTGCTATTAAAGATGGAATTATTCCAGATTTTGTATTCTTTGACGGCCCAGAAGAGGCCGAAGAGAACCTAACCGACTTTAAAACCATAGAGAGCTTGGTGCCAATTGGAACATTATTCGCCGCTCACGACTGGGAAACAAAAAAGAGAGCTTATGATGGCGCAACATCTGTCAAAAATCTTCTCATAAGACCACACCTTGAAGAAAACAAAAACTGGAAAGAGCTTGAAAAATTATCGGGATTATCCAACGAGTGGCCAAACAAGGACGGAGATGTCCATTCTGTGGGATTAGTTCTGTACGAAAAGGTAAACAGGAGCTAAAATGAAAATATCATCAGTTGTGAACGACTTGGGCCCATCTCAAAGAAATTTTTACATGATAAAAGAGTTTAACAGGGCGGCAACGTCTAAAGATGCGTCGATCTCAACCTTCTACAGTCGGCCCATCGCGCCCATAACAAAGCCGCATTTTTCTTGTAGGAGTGTTGCGTTTTTATCTGGCTACAACGGTATAGCGGTTGCTGACAGTTTAACCTGTGCAGAAACCCTACTTAAGTCTCATAATAGATCAGATAAGTATCTATACCTTTGGGATATTGACTGGCTCATAACGCCAGTGAATTTTTCAGTAGCCTGCGACATACTACGAGACGACAGGCTCAAACTTATCGCAAGAAGCGAATCTCACGCAAAGGTTATCAGTAATTTCTGCAACAAAGATGTATCAGGTGTAGTGGACAACTGGAACATTGACGAGCTGCAAAAGATAACTAACAGCAATCACACCCCATAAGAAACATAATCGGGAGATAATAATGAGCACAATAAACGAAGCGTATGTAGTCAAACAGTACAAGAACAACCACAGCACATATTCCATAGCTAAGGAGCTAGGAACGTATCCTAAAAAGATAGAGAGGATATTAAAAAAGAACGGACACACTCTTCGCAGCAAGGCCGAGGCTCAGTCTCTCGCGATCAAGTCCGGTCGGACACAACATCCGACGAAGGGTAAGACTAGGAGCGACGAAGAGAAGCTTAAGATTAGTATCGGGACGGAGAAGAGATGGCGAGAGATGTCTCAAGAGCAGAAGGAACACATTTCAAAAGGCGCAAAAAAAAGATGGGAAGAAATTCCCCCCGAGAAAAAAAGAGCTATGCAGGAGAATGCGGGCAGAGCCTTAAGGCTTGCAGCTATAGAGGGATCGAAGGCAGAAAAGTCTCTGAAGGATGGTCTCGCGGACGCCGGATACAATGTGATCCTGCATAAAAAAGACTTAATCGAGGGAAATTTTGAAATTGACCTGTTTTTACCAGAGCTGAACACTATAATAGAGATAGATGGGCCACAACACTTTGTGCCCGTGTTTGGAGAAGAGAAGCTTCAAAACACAATTAAGTTTGACTCTATAAAAAACGGTCTACTCATATCTAAGGGGTATTGTATTATACGGATTAAATATATGTGCAAGCATATGTCTCAAAGCGTGGAGCGTAAATTGCTGAAACTCGTTGTAGGGGAGGTTACCAAGATCGAAAAGAAGTTTCCCTCTAAGCACAAAAGACTTATTGAACTGGAGATAAATAATGACTAAGGTTTTGGACACAGATCTGTTCGATGAATCAACCATTGAAACAGATGAGGAAGCGGAACAGACAGAAGAGGAAGAGATGACAATGCCAGCTTATGGCTCCAAAGAGTGGAACAGTTACATAATGGACAAATTTGAGCCCCGCGAGTTAATCGATGGGAATCCAATTTGTGCTGGACTCAGGAGAGTGGCAGAGGACGTTCTGGGATCTATTGTTAGCAGCCGACCTGTTCAGGTTTGGCCTTCTACCGATGTGAATGGTCCGGGTAGGGCAACTGTCGTATTCGAGATTGTTATCAACTGGATGGATTCTGGTGAACTTAGGACTTTCGCAGAGGTGGCAGACGTATGGCACGGAAACACTGATGACCTGTTTTGTGCCCATCCCGTAGCTACCGCCAGTACTAGGGCGGAAGGTAGAGCCTTAAGGAAGGCCCTAAAGGTCAAGTGTTTGGCCGCTGAGGAATTGGCCAAAAAGGACATTGTGTCAATCGTTAGGCAGTCTGTCAATGCCGATAAGGAAATAGATGGAGAGTGGAACGAGGAGGACACGATTAGCTCTCCCCAAGTCAATTTTATTGATGCTAAATGTAAACAGTTAGACATTAGTGTGGTAGGTTTCATTAATGCTGGCTCGGATAATTATAGCTCAATAAATGAGGTTAGTAAGCAAACCGCATCCAAAATGCTTTCCGCTTTAAACGAGTATCAAACAAAAAGCAAAAATATTCCAGAGAAGATTCTGGGGTATGATTTAAACTGGAGATAAAAATGAAAATAAAAAAAACGATTGGTAACTTAACTGTAGAGTTCGAAGGGGAAACCCAGAAGGACATCTTCAAGCAGCTCTCCTCTCTTGAGGAAGTGTTTGGGGAAAAGGCTTGTGGAAAGTGTGGGTCGGAGAACCTCAGATTCATTGTCCGAGAGAACGATGGCAATGAGTTCTACGAGCTTAGATGCTTGGACTGTGGCGCGAAGTTGGCGTTTGGTGCTCACAAGCAGGGCGGCGGATTGTTTCCAAAACGAAAAAGCCCCGATGGAGAGTGGCTCTCGGACAAGGGCTGGCAAAAGTGGAACCCTAAAACTAAATCTTTAGAATAGAGGAAAAACAAGATGGAACTCATTAAGCAAATTTCAGAACTCACTAAAAAAGACTCTTTTCTGGTTGCGGTTAGCGTAAAGAAGGGCGACCAAATAGAAACCCAATGTCTGACCAGCAACTTTGACTATGCAGACATTCCCATCTCTACGCAGGATATTCTCAAAAACATCCAGAAGCTTGCCATTCAAATAGCGCCCAAAGCGCCGTCCGCTCTTAAGGAGAGCGATGGCGTGCCGGACAGTATTCCCGAGGCGGAGGATGTGGTGGTTTACGCGGATGGTGAGCAATGAAGGTAAGTGTCGTCATACCAACATACAACAGGTTCGACTATCTGCTAAACGCAATAGAGTCTGTGAAAAATCAAACATATGACGATATAGAAATCATAGTTGTTAACGATAGATCCAGCGAAGATTCGTATTACAAGTACGACTTCGCTGGTGTTAACATTTTACACCTACAGCAAAATACTAAACAAGTTTTTGGATATGCGTGTGCTGGATTTACACGCAATAAGGGTATAGATATAGTAACCGGAACATATATCGCCTTTTTAGATGACGACGACGTATGGCTACCTAGAAAGATAGAGCTTCAGATAGAGGCGATGCGGTCATCTGGATGTGAAATGTCGTGCTCGGATGGCTACATAGGGAACGGTATATATGATGCAAATAAAGAATACCCCAGATATAATGCGGAGCACTACCGGGGAGCACTAGGGAAGATATACAGAAGAAAAAGAAAATCACACCTTATAGCAGACGGGCTTCCCGACGTATGGAACTCGGAGCTTATCGATACGCACAACTGCATTATCGCAAGCTCTGTTATTGCGAGTAAAAAAATACTAAGTCAAATTGATGGATTCAGCAATCTCAAAAATGGCCAAGAGGACTGGGACTGTTGGCGAAGAGCTTTAAGGCACACCAACTGCACATATGTTAAAGAGCCCTGTTTTTATTATGACTCTGGGCATGGCGGGGGTCAAAAATATTAATCCTCAATGCGACCACCACAACGAGCGATTATATGTTTAACGGCTTCCATTAATCGTTTCTTCTTATCGTCTTCATTTGTCCATCCCTCGTTGATTATCTTTTTGATAATGGCTACAAGCCACATATCACCATGCGCCCAACCTTTCCACCGCGACAGCTCCCGAAAAGAATAATCGCCAACAAAACTTCCGTACCTCACTGGATAGTGGAGAGGAAAGCGATTTCCTTTTGCGTTTCTCCAGCCCCCAGACCACATTAAGTGGGTTGACGCTCCCGTCGCATAGATATGACCTAAAAAAATCTGATCCCAGTTGTAGCCGCTCGTTGTTTTGCGGTTTCCATCTTTTTTACTAAGCCAATTTTTTATATGATTACGCATTGAGGTTTCGGGGTTTTTAAAATCAAAGAAATACACGCCACTTTCGGCAAGCTTCTGTCTCTCTTCTGGTGTTCCGTCGTATCTCCTATATCCCCACATACCACCCATTATAGAAACTTTTTGGTGGTGTTTGTGGTCATGCATTGCGTGCCATTGGCAATCGGTATTTTCAAGCCATTCGTTGACGGCTCCCACTTCTCTCTCGTTTACTACAGAATCAGCATCCCTAGACAAACACACATCGGCATCGTCAACAGCTAGGAATCTCCAGAACATTTGCCCCTCGGGCCAATCATCCATCCTAACTATTTCAGCACCAAGATACTCTAGCTGTTTACATATGCCGTCGTTGTCCGTCGTATAAAATCTACACGTCCAGCCCTCATAGAGTCTCTTGGCTTCTAATACATTAACAATCGCCCCCACTTGAAAGTTGGGCTTGTTGCCATATAACGAAAAGCTAATTATTTTTTTCATAAGGTTTACTCACTTTGTTCCAGCTTAAAACGGGATCAAAAATAGGTCCGTGCCACCGGCGATAATTATTTTGATCGGGATGCATCACATTGTTTTGGTTTCCTACAAACCCTATCCACCAACTAAAAGTACCCAAAGATAATATCTTGTTGTCAAACATAGAGCCAAAGATTATAGTTTCCTCTGGAGTAGCTTGGTAAAACTCTAAATTAAACTCGTTTAAAAGCTTTTGAATAAAGGGGTGATCGAGGGTATCAGAAGCTAAATATCCTTTCTTGTAATTCGTGTCCGACAAACACTTAGCATAATATTCATAGTTGCATATATCTGACCATCTACGGTCTGTGGCCAAATCCCCCCACCTAACATGAACAAATACCCCAGACCTTTTACCAAAGTCTTTAACGAGTACATCTTTGTACTTTGCGATCAACTCTACGACTTCCGAGTTCTGGTGGTATTCGTCTCCATATCCACAGTTAGTCCCCCTTCCAACAATAGTTGTATTTGATTCATTGTGATTAATATACGGCCAAATATATCCCCATTTGTCTCTTTCGATACCGTCATAGTCTCCGTCCGTCCCCGCATATAGTTTGGTTTGCATCCAGTTCTCTAGAGGTTCATTATTCTCAATTGACAACGACCTCGCAAGGAAATTCAATACAAGCTTGTTTCCTAGTCCGGTATTCTTTATATGTCCACGAGGAGTGGAGCAGTGGTGGTTTATTCTAATCATTTTACGTACAAAGCGTCTCCCCAGTTTTCCTTGTTGTGTCTCCATTCGGTCTCAACTCTAGAGAAACCAAAGCTAGAGAGAAAGTTATCAACATCATTGACCATAGGACAATCCTGATATAGTTCAGCCTTATTGACTTCTACTATTATAGAATACACATCTTCAAGACATCTAGATGCCCCCTTTAGGACTTCAAGCTCATAGCCCTGAACATCAATGTTCAAAAAATTAAAGTCTTTCCCCTCCATTATTTCGTCTAATGGATGCACCTGTACCTCGGCGGGGAGGTCAAATTTAATACGCGGATATCTCTTCAGGTGTTCCTTTGGCTTTAAGAGGGACGAGGATTGCCCTCTGTGGCCTCCTGATTTATCTAGAGATAAACTACCAACACCACTGTGCGACCCGGCAGCCACCATTCTGTAGTCCACATTAGTGAACCCTGAAATGCTATCAACGATATGGGTCTCAAGCCTCTTATTAGCCTCTATGAAGGTTACGGGAACATTGCCAAACTCACGCCTATAGGTTGATATCTCTTTAGCTTTCCATGCGCCCACATGACAAACGCCGGTAACATTAAAGTTGTATTTTTTGTGGAGTTTCGATATCTCCATAATTTTCCATCCGGCCATCATTCAATCCTGCCCTTTTCTAGAGCATAGTCCCAATGTAGTTTCATCTCTTCCTCGTCCATCACGGCTTTATCTATAGCGTCCTGCCCATAAAGTTCCGTGGGGGGTTTTCCAGACTTATACATCACTTTGTCGAGGTCGAATTTTATTTGATTGGTGGGGAAGGTACATATGTATATACCCTCGCCACCCATGCGATGCTTACGGCTATATGTTCTATGCCGAGATAGATGTAGATGCTTTGCCCTAACGGTTCCAGACGGATTAAAGACCTTCAGGCCACTTATTGTGGCAAGATAGGAGATCATCCCGTCGCAACCCGGTCTACCCATATAGAAACTGCCCCTCTCGATCATCTTGGTCGGGAGAAGGGGCTTGAATATCCAAGCGTCTTGGGAGTTTTTTCGGATGCGGGCGGGCTGTTTAAATCTTAGGGAATTGTCATACAGTACGTCCCACCTTGTGAGACAGACAAAGTGCCCTTCAAGATCAAAACCTTCGGTGTCTTTTAGAAGGTCTAGGGTTTCATCAAAAGAGATGTCATTATTACAAAGAACGCAATTTTCCCCGACTAGATGCTTGTTGGCATATGACAGAAGGTCGGAGTATGTACTTCTTTCTCCGGGCGACTCATGAACCTCTATCTTGTTGAAGTTTTCTTTCGAGAGAGCCCTCTTCAGCCCTTCTGGAAACTCTGTCTCGGCGTCCATGAACAACACAATGCGCTTTGTTTGGGGTATTCTAGCGTTTACTTCAATGCTTTTTATAATCTCTTTTCTTCTGCCGGGGTGATCGGACCTAAAGTACTCAGTCAATATAACAAACCTATCGTCGTCCATCCATTCCTCCTAAAATAAAATCTTCTAGTACTTTCTTAAAATTTCCAAGAACTGCATTTTGGACGCTCCTCCGGTGTATCTATACATGGTGCCGTCGCGTTCAAATATATATGTGGGATACAAGCGAATTTTGTACTTCTTGAATGTCTCCGGGTGCTTCTTTTCGTCGTATACTTTGAAATCAAACCTCTTCAGCTCCTTAGCTACCTCTTTGTCTTTAAACATCTTCTTCATTTGCTGACACGGGCCGCACCATTCAGCACCAAAATATAGCAGTTTATATTTGGATTGTTGTGGCGGCTCCGCAGAGAGCATAACCGCGCCAAACGTACACGCTAATATTAGTATGGTATTTTTAACAATTGTCATAAGCTAGTGCCTAAAATTGGGCCAAAATAAATGACCAACCACAACCCCCAACAAAAAAGCTATTATCGGATTATCCTTACTTAGTTGTAAAAGAACAGCACTTAACGTAGCTTCCGGCCTGCCCATTATAAGTACCGCTATATCCCAGAAAAGCACGATAATTACCAAACCGAGAAGCGTTAATTTCGCGGTCAGATCTAGCATAATTGCCCCCTAAAGTTTATAAGTACTCCACAGATACGTAAAGCCCATAGTCAGTTTTTGCACCAATATCGAGCGGCGAGGCGGACAGAGCAATAGACCAAGTGTGGTGAGTATCAATCCCCGTCCCGCCGTAAGTCTTACCGAGATTGGCGGCGCTGGCAGTGCCGTCACCAAAGTTATTGCTAGCACCAAAGGTGTTGGTTTGCTCGCTAGACTTAACATACTGTGTCCATTTTGGCCAAATTTGCCCAGTTGCACCAGCCGCATCAGATCCTTGAAGCTGTTTTTGTCCACTGCCGGGGCTATCTGCCAGAGGAACGATAATTCCGGTTCCTCCTACGGTGTCATAAGACCCCGCAATAGCTGCGGCGGCCAGTTTAGCGTCTCCGTTAGTGTTTGTGGCGCTATCAAGACCATTATAGAACACAACGCCATTACTATTAGTGAAGTAGTTTTTAGTCACCAGTTCTGCTGGCCAAGGCTCGCCCCACCACAGGGAATCGCCACTACCAACAGCGTTCGAGGTATTGCCAAGGGTTCCTTGAGTATTGTAGGCTGATCCGTCGTGGTTAATAATTTCGGCCACTTTGGTATTTACGCCACTGGCAGGATAATTGATGTTAGACCTGTCATAAATTCGCAGTTGTGCGTTTTGAATCTTGACAGCGGTCGTGTGGCCAAACTGAACGCCCAAAGTCCCCTGAAAGCTCTTTACTCCAGACAATCCAATATCTGTAGCAGTTCCAAACTGGCCCCCGATATTAGTCCGCCCACTGGGGTAAACATCCGCGACATACTTAATATTGTTTGTTTCGTCTTTATATTCGGAGCCATCGGCACTAGCAATATACGTACTGCTCTGATATTCACCGATTTGGACCGATGATCCCGCGCTAGAACCATAAAAGGCAAGCCCAGATCCGCCGAGATTATCTACGGCAGCAGTGCCATCGGCGTTATGTAAAAGTTGAAAAATTAGTTCTGCCATTTTAGGTTCTCCTATAGAATAAGGCTTTAGTTTTGTATACACATTTTATGGATTATTGTTTATTCCTTGTCGCTACTCTTATCTCATATCCTCGGACCTCCGCCACCTCCGCCACCTCCGCCACCTCCGCCTTCATCGGGACAATCCTCGGCAAAAGTAACACATGCGGCCTCTGTGCTCTCTCCGGCACAGGCCGGTTCTTCTGGACAGCCCACCCATAAGGGAAGCCATTCATAATTTAATTTTATCGCCATGCAAAAAATAGCGTTAGGCACCGCATCTTGCTCAAGACTGGGATCGCGATTTGTAACAGTGATAGACTCCGGAGCACCATTTGGTGATTCATCACTAAGGATGCCTCCTGTATTATTATTATTTCTAAGTAGATTTACTTGAAAAAAGGTTGGATCGCAAACGGTCTCAGGGGCCGCTATCGCCCCCTGCACTACCCCGCACACAATGGGATACCCCCCTTGCCAAACCTGACGTTCTTCGTCCCACATAAGATGAACTGGACCAGTTTTCCATTTTGCTCTATCGCTAGCCATATCTTGATCAAATTGACGATTATCTGGATAAGACGAACTCTTATTAGGCATGGGAAAATCATCCATTCCAAAACCCCAACCTGAGACAATAATGGGTCCACGTAAGGCATTCATTGGCTGAACTTCTGAAATATTTGCCCTATCGCCCCCGAAATCTTCTATCTTTCTAATATTAAAATCACCATCGCCATATACCGAATCGTTGGCGACAATCCGGTAATCGTTTTGTTTCATAAATTGCGAACCGTCGTCGCCATCGATAACCCCAATCGGAAAATATGGGTCTAGCTCATCAAGCGTCGGGCCGACCGCGCCGCCCCCAAACGGGCCATCCTCGTCCAAGGGGTTCGGCCGCCTAAAACCGGGAGTGGCGCTGGTGTGCCCCTTCCGGATCTGGATAGGCGAAATAAATTGTTCCATCGAACTCAAAGCCGACTGGGACAAGGTTTTAATAATATTACCACAGGCATCATTCGCCGTAGCTCCTCCCGCTGAAACGTCTAATTTCGCCATGTCTCTACCCTTTTTCCTATCGTCATATTGATCTAAACATCCCGTTAAAAACTTCCATACCAAAACGATTGTCAAACCTTTGACCACCATTAGCCATTTTCGCAGAAAAGTCCGTTTTCTCAAACTTCGTCTTAGGAAACGGCCTCTTATTAACCTTCGATCTTTCCGATTTAGCCAGTGCTATTGAGGCTTTATTAATCCTACTTAACCTGTCCGCATTATACTTAGAGAGCTTGCCAAAATCTGGTGTCCAAGTGCTGAATTTGTAGTTGGTTTTATATCCGTCTACACCGATGCTAATGTCCATACTTGTCACATATGGTCCCCCCGCGCTGAAGCGGTCCCCCATATTAAAATCGGGAGCCTCTGCTAGCTCAATCGATCCCGATTCAACAGCGGCAAGCTGTGCTGCTAATCCATTAGTCACACTACCAAAACCCACGTCATCCATCGTTGCTACACTGCCAAACGTTTCGGGACGCATAGAGCTGTCTACTTCCACCTCGGTCTTTCCGGTAAAGTTACTAAAGAAGCCAACACTCCTTCCCCACCAAGGCCCCCAAGAGTAACGAGTACTTTCCTGCGGGACGCCAATAGTATTGGGCACAACAACCGCAGGAGGAATACTTATTTGAACCGACTGCTTTCCGGGCCCAATGTACTCCTTAGGAGGAATATTTTTCTGAAAAAAGTGGTTAGCAAGTACACTTAATCCAAAGTCCGGGGTTGTCATTCCGTCATATTCTCTTAGTTGTACTCCAGTTCGCACTATAACGTGAGGATGCCCATCAAACCAAAAAAGATCTTTATCTGGACCGCCTTTAGTGGTGGCCAAACCCCCTAGCTGTCCCACGGCATAGTCTCCCCCTAAAGGGCTATAGTCTATGGTTGACGATTGTTTGAACAGCGCGTAAGATTTCAGCTTACCTTCTCCGTCATAAAAATTCCAGTCCGGTATGGGCTTGGTGGTGGTCCAAGCAGACTCAGCAATTTCCCACGAGGCTTGATATTGAACATCTTCATTAATAAATCTAAGGTTATTATCCAAACCTCCGGGCTCCTCCGGTAGCAAGATCATAAATACCTGACCGTAAAAGGTGCTCGCAACCTTATTCACCCCCGCGAAAATATACTGTTGTAAATCCTTAGCGGCTTTCGTGTACGCCTTATCGACAGACCTCGCACTTGTTACCGCCATATCTATAGCGTCCCGCTTACCCTGAAAAAGAAGATTCAACGTTTGTGAGTTGCCTTCTATGGCGCCCATAAATGGACCACCCCCAAGAGTATAACCGTTTGGCTCGACTCCAGCAAGCATTTGAAACATCTTAAATGTCTCCCACGTCTGCTGTCCGCCAAGAGCCATCCTGAGTTCAAACATGGTCGCGGTATACGAGGGCGCTCCAGAAAATTCGTCAAGTATCACCGGAACGGTTGCATTTAGACTGTTAGACACATAATCTATCGGCACCGGTCCCCCTAAAACATATGCTGCATTATTTCCGACTTGGCCCCATACCGACATGGCCGTTATGTCGTTAATAATGAACGCCTCATGATATCTGCTAGCTGCTCCACCAATCAAGACCTTTGCGGTGGCTACGTCTTGCAACTCTCTACCAGTATTTGCGCTTACCACTGTCCCCGATCCCTTTTTACCAGTAATATAAGCGTCTATAACCCCACTCGCCACAGTGCTTCTATCGGCAATCCTAACTCTTAAATTTGGTTGATCTATCTTCCCCAACGCAGTCGCTTCGCACTGTACAAAATAATCAACCTGAGCCACTTCTGCTAGGTCGGCCAGAATTCCATTCAAGCTTTGCACCGGCCCTTTGACTCTATAGAAAGGAGCCCGCGAGGTAACTTCGTTAAACAACTCACTAAAATCTATCGTATATTCACTCTCGCCAAACTTAATCTTTGTACCAAAGACTCCGCCAGCTTTCCCGTTGCCATTCCCAAAGATGGTAAGCTTTGGAAAAAGAGTCTGGATAGGAATTCCGGCACTGTTGGTATCCGCGTCGCCAAAAGTTCCCCCATGAAAAAAAGATTCCCACTCCGCGAGCACATTCCAAACGTTTCTTACTTCTTGAGTTGGGTGCTGAGTCGCCGGACCCGTGGCTTCGGCGTACCCCCTCTCAAAGTCGGTTAATATCACCTGCACACCGTCTAGAAGCTTTGAAGGGGACTCCAGTGAGACATCGTAAAATCTACCACTTAAACTCTCTTTGTACGTCCACCTTTGTAAATGTCCACCAAATGAAAAGTTACCAAACGTAAAGCCGCAGGCCGTACCGTTATTTGGTAGGGTTGGAGCGGTTCCCTCATCAATTAAACTTAATGTACAAGTTCCCCCCTGTCCGCCCCATCCCATAGATGCGCTAATGGATGCAACTTTCAATCCGAATATTTCTGGAGGAGATGGTACTGATATTTCTGGCATAATTTATTGTCCTACTAAGATGTTGCAACCCAACTAATAGAGTAGTTATATTGTCCGCTTTCAGGGTTCCAAGTTTCTGATTCAGATTCTTGAAAAGAAGTCCCGCTCGGTCTGTAACCGAGGGCAATGGTGTTGCCATTGGGCATGGTCGCCCCCCTGCCCATATTGACATCAACCGACACACTCGTTTTCTGTTCGTTTGTAGTCCTCATGTCTTGAATAACGGGGCCACCAGCGTTGTCTACAACCCCTATAATAGCGACCAACTGGTTGTTGGCTCTCGTGTTGTCATATGTTACAGTTATGTCACAGGATATCGCCCCCGCTATACAGACGTGAAGATCATCATACGTCACACTCCATGTTATCGTGCCGGTGGACTTATTATGACCCAAAGTTCTACTGATTTCTACGGTTCTGAGCGTACCGCCTACGCCCGACGCAGTATAAACAGCGAGCGCCGCCGCATAGGCATTTGTTAGAACGGTAGCTAGGGCGGCTACAGCATTTGTATACTTTGTTTCTGTTATGGCAGTAGTGGCGGCAGTATTTAAACCCTGAATTGTACCACTTACGGTTACGCTATTTGCTGGTGCGGTTTGGTTCACATCTAGACTAATATCGACCTCGTGTGTCACGGCCTGTTGACCTTCTGAAATCAGCCAAGTTTCAGTAACGGCGCAGCTTCCTTCGCCCTGATTATTCGACCACGTTCTGATATGATTATACGCTGAAAAAGTGGCGGGAAGCAGACTTAAACCAAGATCGGTATCGCCGTTCCTATCCATAACTCGCGGAGAAAAATTCCCTCCCGCATTCCGCGCTGTATCGTTGACTATATTCGACCTACCGGTAGCTATTGCCATAGGGTCGGTTACAAGCCTAGTCGCTACGTACTGAGACGCCTGTCTCCAAGCTTCCCCGTCTGCGTCTAAGTTCTGCCCGGCCATCATCCTTGACCCTTTTGCCGACACCGAATGGGTCATAGTGTAACTTCTGGTTTTTTCGGCAAGGCTTATGTTGTTGCCCGCAAAAGCGCCCCGGTCTTCATTAAGGGTAACTTCCCAAGTCTCCTCGACCGAAGACAATAAATAAGTAGGGTTGTTAATCGCTCCGGGGTTTCCTGAGCCACCCGTCCCAGAGGTTTCGTTTGTTGCCTCAAAGGTGAAAGCGTATTCTAAATTCTGAACGCCAGCGCTTTCTTCGTTTTGCTCGGGAAGATCTAACGATGTTATTCGGGCGTTGTCAAACGTAATATCGTTAGTTAGACCCCCATAGGAGGCTATAGTCAAGATCCCATTGCCGATTGTGGGCCAATTTTGACGATTCAAGTGCATCGCGATCAGAGCCTCTCCCTGAACTGCGTTCTGTCTCTCTCCGGGCTGTGTAATGTCTTGATCGTCGGCAGTTTTAATTACCGCTACCCCGGTCACATTAATACTGAACTTGGAATGCAAATACACACCGGTCCCAGTAGTCACATCTTCTCTAGAAATGCTATACCTAGGAAACGGCCCAATAAGCCCCGCTGACGTACCGACGGAATCCGAACCCCCAATTAGCAAGGTTTTTCCATCTGTTTCAAAAGTTATCATGTAAGTTTCTCCTCTTCACCAAAGGCTTTTATCCGCAAGTCTAACCCTTTGAAGGTTGGAGACTCTATAAATAGACTGGTTGACGATGTTTGAATGTATGCCCCGCTAACCGCAATAGGCATAATACCACTTGGATTCTGATATCGAATACTTAATGGCATCGCTTCCGCCAAATTCCTCTCCATATAAAGCGGTATTGCAGAGGTCGCAGCCTCCTCTACACGTATAAATAGCGCCGTTTGACCTTCGTGGGCGGTCCCGAAGCCCGCTGGATTTGCCCCATTCATAGCTATAGTTAAAAATCCTGAAGCAGGTATTACTCCCTGTGGATAGCCAGTGGGGATTGGATCAGTGGCCACATTAAGAGGGACCGCAACAACACCACTACCAATAAGTGGTGCCGATATGTACAACGAAGGTTCCGAAGATATAGACGCGCCCGAAGTTGGTGCAATATAAAGAGGCATCTCTCCTTGAAGTAAAGTCGAACCCGGACTTGCGGCATTCAAAGGAGCCTCCAAGTAAAGGGGCATTGTTCCGCTGGAAGTAACGTCCTTACCTATTGACAAAGTCAACGAGTTGGCTTCTGGTCCCTGTGTAAACAGGGATGTTGATCCACTACCTAACAACGGTCCCCGTACCGAGAGAGGCATTTCCTCAGCCTCTGGCCCCGCTATGGACAGTGTGAAAGTTTTCGTTCTTCTTATACTTACGCCAAACGGCATTTCCTCTTTTCTCCTATTCTGTGTTAACCGACTTACTGAGCCGCTCGCCCTTCCTGCTCTCTGATCGATGTATTAATATGCCTCGTGATCATTTCTGCAATTGGTCCATCTGGGGCTGTGATGCCCTTCTTAACAGCCTCTATGATAGCGTCCTTGTTTCCAATAATCACACTCATAGAAATATTACCAGTAAATTCGTGTGTCATATGCATAGAGCCAAAAGCGTCCGCAACCTTATCGAGTGATGTCACCACGCCAGAAAACGGCCCCGCAAGACTATCAACCGTCGCAGAAAACGCTGTACTGAAAGTGTCTAAAACTCCCTGCATTTTACTTGGGTCTATTCCCAAAACGGCTCCGGCCGCATTTGCCAAGAGGCCACCATCCTGCTTATATTGTACATTTCCACGACCCACAACACCGCCCCTATTGAAGCCCGGAATGCGCCCCCTGTTGAGGTTTTTCATGTAGCCAACACCGTGCTTCTGTACGGACTCCCTACTCATGACAAACTCACCGGGTGTAAGCATGGCGGGAACTGTATCGGCCATACCGCCATTTGCAAACCCCGGCACACTACCTCCGGTCGCCAGTCCCAACACCCCGGCGTCCTGAAGTAGCTGTAGTTGTGGCCCCACTTGAGCAGCTTGTTGAACTGGGTCTTTATCTTTTAAATCAGGATCAAGAATGTTGACGGTCTGCCCTGTCACTTGACCACCGGTGAATTGAAGAGCACCACCAGTAACCGTTTCGCCAATAGTCACGCCACCTCGTCGACCGGCTTTAATGACGGATTGCCCTCTGACGTTATTTAAATTATTGGTCACACCCAGTCCGGGCACATTGCCACCGCCCGTGACAGCTTTTTCTATGAGACTTATCTGCCGGGCTGCGAAGAACGCTCTTTTCGACGCTTCTATCTGCAAAAACCGCAACCGATTGGCTGGATTTCGTCCCAGCGCATTATTAATTATCTTCCCGGCAAAATCTGATTCGGGGTCAGCGGCCTCAACCTGTCGCCCACTACTTATTTTTTGCATACCGCCCAGTAGGTCTTTCAGCGCGGTCAAATGAGCCGTCGCGGCTGCTTTGGTGGTTCTGTTTGGGTTAAAATTAGTCGGAAAATCCTTAAAGACTACTGTGTTCGAGTCGGCCCTTTCCAAAAATCTCGACGCTCCCGCAACAGCTTCGAAACCCGCAGCGTCTTTATTGGCGGCTCTAAACTTGGTTACATCAAGCCTTCCATCGTTTTTTAACTTCAGAATAGCCCGCAGTATCTGCGGTTTAGTCGAACCCGCTCTTCGCGCCCAAACATCTAACGCTTTACTGTCCTCCGCCGCCTTTACAAACTGCGAAGTCGATGACCGAAGTAGAGAGTCGAAAAACATCTGTTTATACTGGTCAGCCGAGGGAACCTTTATTGCCGGATTACCAGTCGCCCCACCGCCAACAAAGCTTTGGAGTGGATTAATAGCGCCACCCTGCGCTACCTGAGCACCGCCTGCTAAATACTGAACACCCCCACCCTGCGCCCTATACTGAACAGGCCCGCCATCACTCCTATTGAGAGCTTGCAAATTACCCACGCCGATATTATCAACAGCGGACTTCTTAATTACAAATTCGCCCGGAGTTAACATAGCTGGCACAGTGTCGGTGCCTCTAGGTTGGAAGATGCTTCCCCCTCCCGCCCTATATTGAACAAAACCCCCCCTGTTAAACACCTCCGTGTCCACCGGGTTTGCGGCTTGATTGTTTTGCTGCGCCGCCGCTGGCTGTGAAATGGCAGATGTTATCACTTTTGCCCAATTGGTTTTGCCGTTCAGTTCGAGATTTTCGACTTCAACAGCCTCATCCCAAGTGAATTTAGGTAGATTCTGAATCCGAATTTCATCCCTAAACCGCCCCGCTCGTTGACGCTTCTCCAACGCTCTTGCACTGTCCCTTGTAGGATATGATAGTTGGCCGTTGCTGTTCTGGACCGACATAAGGCGTTCTATTTCGGCGCTAATACTAGCGCTTTCCCATCTACGTTTGTTTCGGCGGGCCAGAGCCGGTGTTGGCCCAAATTTCTCCTCTAGTCTGGTCTGACGATCAGCACGTTTTTTGGCCGCATCAACTTCCTCGGGAGTAAGAGCGCGCGTTTTTTCCAGCATTGCTTTGCTCGTCTCTTGATCCCGCTGGGCCCTGCTCCTCGCGGCAATGTCCTCGACCTCAGCCGCCCGATCAGCCTTATTCCTCGGTTCTTCATATACGCCATTTGGTGAATACTGGTCTTCGTTGGGCGCAAACTTTTTCCTCCGATCCTTCATAGCTTTTCCGATTTCCTGCTGTGTTGCATCACTATCCAAACCAAAACCCCGAGCTATTGACCGCTGTCTACGTATTCTTTTTTCCTCTGCGGTAAGTCCGATTCCAAAAGGATTCTCACGGAGTGCTTGCGCTTCTGCCTCACCCTTCTCCTTTTTCTTTTGGGCGATCCTCGCATCAAGGATTATCTTCTGATCAGCCCGATACTTCTTAGACTCATCGCTTTCGTCGGCCAGTCTTTCACGGGTGGTGCCTTTTCCGGGCCCTACCACATGTTCTGTTAGTCTGCGTTTTCTATCGGCTTCATTGGCGGCCACTTCATTTCCACGGGGTATAGTGGGGTCAGCATCTTGTCTTGCTTTTAGTTCAGCATCTTGTCTTGCTTTTAGTTCAGCTTCTTGTTTTGCTTGTTCTTCTGCTTGTTGTTTTCTCGCGTCTTCAAGCGCTTTGCCCGCTTTGGGACTAACTTTATTCAGCCAATCATAAAAGTAACCCTTGCCAGTAGATGTCTTCGCCGGAGCTTTTGGAACAGGTTCCGTAGAGGTCGATTCTTTAACAGCTTCCTCGGCATTCTTAGTGGCATCAGCAACCCCTTTGGCGGTCTTCTCGGCCATCTCCCTAAAGGATCTTGCTATATCAACATTTTCTTGAGTTATCTTAACGCCATCCTTCACTTGACTCTGGAGATCGGCAAGCTGCTGCTCCGAAGATTTAGCACCGCCTACATCCTCTGCGGGTATTTTCGGCAGGACGGAGACATCTACATTGTCTTTTGTTTGTTTCGGTATCGCGGCCTGCTCTTCTGCGCTTAATTCCGCCAGAAACTTGTTCAACTTCGCGTCCGCTTCCTTTTTCTTTGCGTCGAGAGTCTCACGACGTTCCTTCTCACTCCTCTCTCTTTGAATTTCTGACAAGCTCTTCAAAGGGGGATACGAGCCCTGCCGCGTCTTCCACGCCTCTAGAAAACGTTTAGCTCTTGCTGGATCTCTATCGAACCCATCACCCTTTCCCGGATACTGCTCCCCAAAGCCCTCAGCAAAATGAAGCGAATCAAAGTTCCCTTCGTTATAGTTTTCATGCTTGTATCTGCCATCTTTGTCTTTAAGACTCTTTTCATCGCCGGGACGGATATTGGTAAACCCACTATCCGCATCAAATGACGGAGCAGTGCCGGAATAAACGGCGGACCCCGTCGAACGCTCATCGGCACTCCTTGCAAATTTTCCCTTATTGTTTGTACGGTGCAGTCCGGAGTCATGGTCTGTCCCAGTCGCTAAAACATCATAGTATGTATCGTCAGCGATTATCCTACTTGTATGCTTCTGCGCTTCGATCCATAGTTCTTTAGGCACGGTGGCCCTTATCGTAGCATATAAATCACGAGCCCGACGAAGATAGTCTACTTGCTCATCAGTAAAAGGCTTCTGGCCTCCTTTAACCCTTTTGTCTTCAAGCGCCAACATCCAAACAGGAAGACCGCGATTTCGTGCGATGTGTGAGACGGAACTTTTTTTATCTATAGCTCTTTTAGCGTTAGTTTCTTTGATCCACTCCAAGTCTTCTTTACTTGGTTCCTCCGGGCCCGTAGATCCGTTCGCCAAATAAACCGGCCCACCATTAGCCCTATTGAGAGCCTGTAAATTGCCCACCCCAATATTATCAACCGCAGATTTCTTAATAACAAATTCACCCGGAGTCAACATAGCAGGAACAGTGTCCGTACCCTTGGGTTGGAATATGCTACCGCCCCCGGCCCTATATTGGACAGCTCCCCCTTGAGAGAAAATTTGACCGGCTGCGGCGTTTTGCGCATTGAGGACGCCTATTTGGACCTGAGTAAGTCTATCCAAAGCTCTAATAAGCTCTTCCTCTTTACTTGTAGCAGTAGCAAGCTTCTCAGCAACCATAGGATCGAGACCCATCTGAATCGCATCTCTGAAAACAATCTCCTGCTTGACCTGTCCGCCAGTTAAACCGCCAGCACCAAAGATGGGAATATCCTTGAGCTTATCAAGCATGTCAAAGGTTGCTGATCTTTGTTCGGGGGTTTGGTTTTGTACGGTTCCCGTGGCAACTGCCGACTGAACTCCCAACAGGGCGTCAGTTATGGATTTGCGCTCGGCCTTACCACCCTTAACAAAATCAGTTAAAATATTGGTTAAGGCTTCTCGTTTTGCTCTTTCTGCATCTATCTCTTCCAGTATGTCCGAAGCTCTTTCACTCTGGTCAGCAAGACGATCTAGTTCATTACCTGTTTTCTTCACTATGTCAATTAATCTTTTGTCCTCAGCAATCAACTTCTTTTTCTTAGAAAGACTTAGCGTAGAGATGCTCAGCTCTTTCTGAATTTGTGCCCGTCTCTTTTTAGCAAGAGTTGCAGCTCTGGCCGCGCCCCTTACATCACCAGCCCGAACGTTGGTTCCGCTGAGAGCCAACTGTGCAGAATCACCTCTCTGTCCTTCTCTTTGCGATGCGCTGAGTTTCGCCCCTCTGGCCTTAGCCAGCAGCGCGTCACCCTTCTGCTGGGCTTTCATAACGTTTTTTTGGCCCTGTAGCTCCTTATCTCTTTGAGACTGAACTATCGCCACATACTTTGAATAGTTGGCGATCTCCCTATTCCTAGTCTCGTTAATTTTTTTATTCGCCTCCTGAGCAGCATCTGCTCCGGCTTTAATAGGAGCAAATATCTCATCAAAATCAGCGGAATCAATTCCATTCTTAGCCTTTTCCTCAATCGACTTCATTATCTCCGCAAGGGTTCTTGGGTCGATTTTGTCTGGGTCTAATCCGGCAGCCCTTATGATATCTTTTTGCTGATCTTTTCCAAGTAATTCCTGCTTCCCAGAGAATTTAGTAGTTACATTCTTTTTTCCCTCATTAAAGACACGGTTAGCTTGAGAGACAGTCTCAACCTGTTCTTGGGCTCTGGCCTTATCTACTCCTGCCGGTAGGTCGTTAATCGCAACCGCCATATCCCTCTCAAATTTCCCAACATCTCTGATCTGGGTGGAATCTCCCTGTAGACCCTCTATATCTCTGGAGAAATCTAAATCGTTATTCGATTGAATTGCCGCAACATTGTCTAGATCCTTCCCTCGCTGCTCCTGTGCGAATTCTATACCGCTAAGCTGTTTCATGAAGTCGGAAGTCTCTCGAAGCTGTTCAGCGAGAGCTTGTGCGGCAGCCGCCGCCTGTCGGTTGGCTGCGGCTGTCTTCATCGCCGCTTCGCTACTCATCCTCAACGCCTTCTCCTGATCAACTATCTGCTGATTCGTTCTCTCTCTGGCCTTAACCTCGTCGATCTGCGAGTTGACAATCTCTTCTGAAGCTGCTCTCCGCTGGGCGTCGGTCGCTTTTTCGTTTCCTAACACACCTTCCGCAGCCTTCCGCCGCTGTTGAGCCAGCTCGACCCTGTTCCGACCCTCATCCATTATGGCTTTATTCGACGCTTCAAACGCCCTAGCGAGATCTCCACCACTGGCAATAATATCATCGAAGCTCATTTCTCCCGTGATTTCCAGCTCGGCAGCTTTCTGCAACGTATCTCGCGCAAGGGAAGTTTTTTTAGCAAGGCTCTCCATACCCTTCTGGGTCCGCGCCGTTGCCGTCTGAAAGAGAAGAAGCTCCCGACTATTTTCCCCGAATTGTTCAGTGATGTTTTCCTCGGTCAGGGATTGCAGGCTCACCCCGGCCTGACTAGCTAGATCTGCGAGTCTACTGAAACCTTTACCGGCCTCGCTGGTGTCCAAATTTTCCCCAATTTCCAATTGTCTAGATACTTGTTCCTTTTTTCCCTCTGGGGTGCTAGGAAGATTAAGTTTGCCAAGGTCTTCCATCGCTTCATCAAACTGTACACTACTAGCCGACAATCTAGTAAAACCATCAATACTCTCGTAAATTCCGTCTACTAATCTCTTTTGTGCTTCCAGCTCCGCATCGTTGGAATCCGAAAGTAGATAATACCCAACCGCGAGTCCGACAAGGGCTCCTACAACTGTGCCAACAACTGGTACAACACTCCCCATAGCGGCTCCCGCTGCCGCCGTAGTGGCCGCCGCTCCAACGGCCGCCGCTCCCGCAGCCGTAAGTCCCAGTCCCGCCGCCACACCCGCGCCAGCAATTACCGCCCCTCCTCCCGCCACTATCACACCCGTTGCCAACATCGCATCACCGAACTTATTGGCCTTATCCTGCGCCGCGACGATTCCAGATACGTCTTCTTTTGCCTTGTCCGCAGAACCACCTTTACCCGATGATATATTATCAAGGGTTTCTTTTAACCCTTTAGATAGAGCATCGGCTTCAGCTTTGGCCGAAGCTTGAAAGAACTTCAAGACAGCAATGACAGCAATAACCGCAGCAGCAAAAATCAACAGAGGAGCAACGGCAGCCGTGCTTGCCCCAGCCTCAAGGGTATCGGCAGCAGCAGACAACTTGCTTGCGTCACCAGTCACCTTGGCCACATCAGCAAGGCTGCCCAACATATCTACCGCAGTTGCCGCGCCACCAATAAGCACGGAAACAAATCCCAAAGTTTCAGTTGCCGCCTGCTTGCTCGCGTCACCGAGGCCGCTCATTTGAATAGCGGCACCCCCCGCCACCGTAGCCATAAAAGCAAGCTGTTGAGCGCTCTGCGCAGCCCCCTGTGCCTGTTTAGCTACCCCCGCAACTCCACCAACCGCTTTCTTGGCCTGACCGGCAATCGCTCCCCCTGCGGCTATCGCCCCCGGCCCGGCTCGTTTAAGTTTTTGAACTAAAGTGTTTCTTTCTTTGTTTAGTTTTTGGGCTGCGGTTGTAGAAAATCCTTCCTCTTTAGCAAGGATTCTATACTTATCTCTTACAACATCTTGCGCCCTCTTATATGCCTCAGTAGAAGTAACTGTACTTTCATTAGATTTAATCTTTCTCTGTATCACCGCTATTTCTCGCGCCTGAGCATCTGCCAAAGCTGTCTGCAACCCCTTGTCACCACTTTGAGCCCCTTCCACTAATCCCGCAGTGGAAACCGGGCCCCCGGTCCCAATCTCACTCCCAAAATTATTGACATCCATAGCAACTTGATCGCCCGGACCAGATATTTTTACCGCCGCTTCTGCCGCTTTCTTGGTTTCATCAATACCATTCTTCATTTCCTCAAAGGCTTTATCAAAGGCTTGGGCCGGAGCAACGTTCGCTTCAAGAGAAGACTCTACACTAGTCATTGCAGCAATTAACTTATCACCACTTACTCCTATTCTTTTGAAAGCGTTCTCTACGTTACCCAAGTGGTCCGTTGTGAACGCTTCGGCTCCCCCTGCTGTACTCAGCCCCAAACCTTTACCAGTTGGACCGCCGCCCGCAAACCTCTTCCATCCCACAGCCCCACCGGTAGCAAACTTCTGTGCTCCGGTTTTATTCATCGTATTGAGATTACTGTAACCAATACTTTGGGCAGCGGATTTATTAATGACGTATTCGCCGGGAGTAAGGAGTGCGGGAACCGTATCTATCTTACCACCCGTCGCCGCTCTTTGGCCTTTAAAGCGCGATCTGCTTCTTAGGTTCCCAACGGCGTCAGTTGGTGTCTTTGTCTCAACAGCCCCCTTTCCAAACGCTTTCTGTAGAGCGTCCTTGTCCTTTCCGGGGCCGGAGAGGGCGTTCTTTAGATCTGCTTCAATAGCGTTCAAAGGGGCATCAAGCGCCGCCACCAGCTCATTCAACGATTCACTGGTTTCAAAATTTCGTACCTTTTTATTAAAACTTTTTACATTGTCGGCAGTGAATGAAGATTTGGCATCGGTTGGCCTGCCCGCTACCCCACTTAAACCAAACAGCTTAGCAACCCCGGCCAGTCCGGTCGGATAGTCAAAATCGGCAGAAGCATCCCTGCCCGCAAACGGAGTCGATGTACCAATAGAGGTTAAGATGGCTTCAAAAATGTTTCCGGTAACGTTGTCAATATTAGCGCTTTTCAAAATGCCAGCTATCTCCGAATCGGAGCCGCCCTTTAATTTGTTTCCAAAGGCTCCCCTTATTGAGTCGGCCCCCGATTGAACGGTATCGGCAACACCTCCCACAATAATACCCTCTAGATTCTTGCTTTTTTCTTCCTCTAGTGAGCCAGCCCGAAGTACAAATCCACTACCCTTTGCCGCTGCCGCTGTTCCAATGTCTTTCAGAGCTTTGTTTATCTGAGCTTGCACACCTTTATCTTTTACCTTCTTGGCTAAAAGCTCAATGTCTTGAAAATCTTTATCTTTTCTTACGCCGTCTACAATAGCCTTGGAATTAAGCTTTCCTTCCAAAACTTGACCCTGCGCTTCGGGTCGAAGGAATGCTCCACCATATTGGTTCTTATCTTTAGTCAGCTCTTTTAAAGCTTCATCGTCTAATCTGCCCAACGCCCTAATAGTCCCATCTTCGTTTGCCTTTAAAGCCTTCGCCTTCTCCCCCGTTTTTAATTTGCTTCGTTTGCTTGTCTTTGCCAATTCCTCTGATATTCCCCTGCCTCTTGTGCCATCTTTGAATCTGTTCTGATTCATTGACTCAAGCGTGCCAGCTCCCAACTTCTTAGCACTACTCTTCTTGATTACAAATTCACCGGGTTGAAGCATCGCCGGAACAGTATCCCCATTACCAGAACCCGGAACAAAACCGCCCCTAGCAAACCCTTGGATTCGCCCACCGGCAGCTTTACGTTTTGGTCCGATTCCCGTAAGAGCGCCCAAACCGGGAGCTAAAGCGCTACCAATCTTTAACGCAATCAAACTGGTAAGAAGTGGCAACAGTGGCTCAAGAGCTTCCACTATTCTAATAAACGCGCTAGCCATTTCCAGAGCGCCCTTAGCCACAGACCTGAAGGTGGAGCTATCGGTAAGCTTACGTATCAAAGCCGAAAACTCTTCCTTGACCTTCGCCGCCTGAACCGCCAAAGATTGCTGGGCGGTTACAGCATCCCTAGCAACAGAGCCGGAGGAAGATTGAGCAACATTCAATGCGTCTTGGGCGGTGGTAAATTGTTGGATAAGTGGAATAACTTTACCAATCTGACGGAAACCACCGAGAGATTCAACAATCTCACTAAACCTGAAGTCTTTTGGATTGAGACTACTTAAACCTTGAGATAGTCTACGGACGGCCTCGAAGGCGCCCACAAATTGCCCCTGAGAATCCCTCAACTGAATACCAAGGGCGGCCAACTGATCAACCGTATCAGTCCGCTGAATACGTGTAAAGATAGTTCTTAAACCGGTAGAAATCGTCTCGGCGGACTCACGAGTCGTCGCACGTACAGATGTAAACAGAGCAATCAGCTCATTGACGCTACCACCAGCGCTCGAAAACACACCACCAACACGACGAATGACAGTAATCAAGTCTCCAGATTCTACCGCAAACTTTTTAGACACAGAGTTAATTGCATCCATAGTCTGTTCAAGAAACTTAATATCTCCTCCAACAAGCCTTGCCTCATCCCCAAACTGTCTCAGAACAGCAATAGCACCTTCGGTAGTATCTTGAATGTTATTAAATGTGGCCCCTAAGCTAGTTTTAGCAAGAATGTCTAATGCCTGACGAGTTTTTTCAGCGGTAAATCCAGCCTGAGCCAATACCCTTGAAACTTCAAGCAAGTCCTTAGATGAAGCACCTAGACCGGTGGCCAGTCTCGTAACTTCTGCGGTCAAGCCCTGTAGATTCTGCACCGTTTTGCCGGTAACCTGAGAGATTTTAACCAGTTCTCTCTCAAAAGCAATAGCCTCACCTACTGCATTTTTAACTGCGCGAGCGAGCGCGATCATAGTACCAGTGGCTACCGTAATAACACTAAACCTACGAGCAGCCTCGGAAAGGTTCTTATTTAAATTGCCCACAGATTTAGAAGCAGATTTAGAAGACTTATCGACACCCTGCATCTGTTTGTTAATTTTGGCTAAAGCTCCAGCATCTCCCTTAACCTTCACATCAGCAGTTATTCCGGAAAGCTGCTTCCTTATGTCTCCAACGACTTGGGCCGTATTACGCGGCGCCTGTAACTGTATCTGAGCAGTTAAATTGAATCGCTCTGCCATCTTTCGCTCCACCCCCATAAAAGTAAAGGGGGATCAGTATACACCTTTCCCCCCTATAAACTTTCCACGCTATTTAAATTACACACATTGTGCTAATTTGTGGTTTTAGTTGTTTTCCTTTTTTTAGCGGCGTCGGGCTTACCCGAAGAAATCGTTTCAGGTTCCGTTTCAGACTCCTTTTCGGGTGATTTTTCCGCCTTTACTGGAGATTCAACGGGTTCATCTTCCTCACTTAAGAAAGGTTTTCTTTCTTTTAATGAAAGTTTTACCCATTCCTCTTCTCCGTCATCGCCCACAACTGAAACAACCTCTTCCCCTTCCCTGTTAACAAAGTACAAATCGTCTTGATCTTTGTTTTTTTTGCCCTTTTCTGTACGATAGGCGATAAATCTACCGTTTTCATTGATGAGCCTACCGTCCGAATCGACAAAGTGGCCCTCATCATTAAGAAATCTCAACTCCTCGTCAACAAACTTGAACTCCTTAAGGAACTTATTTTCTTCCAAGTTTTTATCGTAGTCTGGGTCAAGACCGTAAATCATACCAGCTAGCTCAGCAGCCGCCTCGGCTACCCACGGCTCATCAGCATTTTTATCATATGCGTTCTGATCCGGAAACCGGGGAGTTTTTGTGGCAGGATCTAAAATACACAGACGAATCAACTCAGAAAATCTAGCGTTATCGGCCTGTCCCTCTGCGGAATTTGCGTCCATCGCATTCTTTTCAGACAACAGCTCTCTAAACTCTGCCCGAAGTTCTCGCAGTTCTAGGGCAATTTCCTTCGCCTTGCTGAGGCGGATTCCACCACCCTTAAGGGCTTCTTCCCGAGCTGATATATCTTCGATAAATTTGTCGTTTTTATCTTGCTTATCTTTATCCCAGATTCCCTGCTCGGTCATGTAGTCAGTAAGCTTTTGTCTGAGCAGCGCCCCAGAATCTAAAGCCTTTCTAAAGGTTTCATTATACTGGACTTGAGAATCGCGATAGTTTTGTGCCGTTGGCTGTCTAAGAAGAGTCTTGACGGGGTTTCCCTCTTTATCAACACCCTCGACCACTCTGTCCTTGTTGTTATCTTTTTTACTCATCTTCTTGTTCTCCTGTTCTTATAGTCTTAACTGGTAAAGTGATTTGATATCTCTTACGAACTATGTCGTAATTGACAAATTCCGATTCTAAATTCCTTATCTGGGTGTTTCCCCTATCTAAAATTTGAGCCCGAGCCTCTTCATATATTTCATATACCCTTTTTTGCTCTGGTGTTTTATCTTCTTCAGGAACTTCAAACCCCCACAAAAACCCAAAGCTACTCTCTAGTGTAGAAAGGGCCCCAATCATGGTTGTCTGTATCTTCTTTTTAGCAGCTTTGAAGAGTTTATCTTTAGACATCTCCCTGTCTCGCTCTTCTCTCGTAGATCTTAAATCTAAAGACTGCTTCAAAAAATTAGTATATTCCTCTACCATTACCTCCCTCCTTTAATCTTATTAACTGCGGACTGGTGCGACTGGATAGCTATATCTTGGCGCACATCTTGAAAATTAGTAAAGCTAATCTGTTCACCACCGGCGTTGTCTATGGTCGTTTGTCTATTTCTAACAGCGGCTCTAGACCCCATATCATTTAACCCATATATCTCATTAGCCTCCCGCTGATCAGAAGCCACCACAAACACCTCCTGAGAATTCGCTATTTTAGGATTCGTAATCATGCTATCGACTTCCTGCTGTTTCTTATCTTTTTCATATTTTCTTTTCTGGAGCACAAACCAACCATCTAAACAGTCATCATCTTCAATTATTTTTTCGTTTGGTGAATCCGGACTTTCATAAACATTGTCATACATAGAGGAATAACTACATAGATTAAGTTGATCTCTTGTAAATTGACACGAAGGTTTTCCTAAAAGGTTGGAGTGTTTTTTTCCGTTGTTCCACATACCTCTCCAAGGGTCTTTTCTGGCAATAGCCCTAAAGGTTTCAAGAGATATTTGTTCGGAAGAGTAATGATCCATAATAACAGAGATGGGAAATTTGTCCCAGTCGTAGTGGGAGCCGTCTTTTAGCTTTGTTGTTTGCGATATGAGCCACACAGACTTAGAAAATGACGCCACCCCCTCACAACAAGTGTGATCAAGCACCATCTTTTTTGATTTGTATTTATACAACTCTCTTTCTTGTGCCCTAATGTCCGCCTTGAGCGTCTTCAACTTTTTAGAGTTAAAAAACGATTTAAAGGCGTCCACCTTAAGATTTTCAATTTGCTTCTCTACTCTGTCCGCCTCTCTATCGTCAAAGGGTGACCACAGATCGTTGTTAACCAGTACTTCTTTTAGTTCTTTCTTTATGTATACGCCACGAAAATACGCCTTCTTATAAGCGTCGTCGTAGATATCATAAGACTCTTCTAGTAGTTCCGACGTGGGCTCATATACATATAAAACAAGATCGCCCAGAGTCAATCTGAGACGACCTTGTAATATTCTGTATAGAGTCTTTTCGTAAAAAGCATCGTCCATCCTATTTCCTTAAATGCCTAAATCTTCTATATGACTATTAAGTCGATCCACCGTCAACCGTCAACACGTTAAAGTTAGAGAACGAATAACTAACAGTGGCGTTTCCTCCGCCAGTATCTGCCCCAGAGTAAGATACAGACGAAAGTTTATTTTTGTTCCCGAGAGTTAAAACCGTACCGGCAGTATCTTGGATGGTAATGATTCGGTTTTCGAGGTTCGGAGCGATTCCCGAAACAGACACCAAGTCACCAGAAGTCGCAATCACTTCAAACTCAGACGTAACCTCGACCGGGAAGGTGGCGTATCTGTGATACGGACCAAATCGACCAAGTTCCTGAATGTTCTCCTGACCAAAGTCAGTACTAACACTAACACTCTGAATATGATTACCACCACTAAGGTTAACGGGATCATCACCCCTCTGAAGAGTAACTTCTTCGGGTAGGGCCGAGTTGGCCATATCGACATTCACACGCCTCACAACACCAGACTTTGGAGTGTCGGTGTTAAACCCAGTAGCAAGGGCCGCCCCCCACGTATCCGTAGGAGCTTTGCCAATGGCGCCGTGTGTAGTATTCCAGAATCTATCGTTACCAACCATAGTAACAGACTCAGTCGCACTACCATCGATACTATAACTATAACTAACTGAACTCACATACATACCGGAGTTCATACATACCGTTCGAGGAAGGCCCGTCGCGTTATCAGTACCGTCGTCATACACGGCTAAATATACATCTGTACGCTCCTTCGAGGCACCCACAAGACTTGTTTTACAAACCCCGTTTGTGGCCAAGTCGTAAATAAGCTTGTAACCGTCGATAACCTTTTCAAGGGTTACTTCAATATCGGCCACTTCTTCGATGTTTTCATAAATAGCAACCTGACCCATTTCAAACACTTGGTCGAGAGTAAACGATGAACTCATGCCAACACTTTGAAGACCCTTAACTATGTCAGTGGCTGCGACCGATGCCTTACCTTGTTCACAGATAGCTACCGCCTGTACGGCATAGAATATACGTTGATTGTGTGCCATTTTCTTCTCCTATTTTAGATAGTTTAGCCCTCTGGTAAAGGCATAATTATATACACAAAAAAATCATTATATAGCTTTAACTTGAGTGCTACACCTAGTGCTTCCCACGTATAACTCGGGGGAAAGCTGCGATATTTCACTACCACGAGATTCGCTGATCCAGCACCTATTGTAATAAAAGTTATCTATCATATTTGGATATAAACCGCTAGGAATCGCGTTCTCATTCAACTCATTGCGATAATTAAAAGGAAACACCCCAGAAATAGCCACCGCAGTTGGATTAAACAAATGCACAGTTCTGTCGTTCTGATACAAAATACTGTCCATTAAGTTGGTACATTCCCAGTGGTTCTCGCTAATGACATGGAACACCACATCACTATTAATCCACTGGCCGCCCCCAAGCTGATAACCTTGCATTGATCTAGCTGGAACAACCTCTATCGCAACAGCCGGTAACTGAATTCTAGTTTGACCCAATTGAACCCATCCCCCGGAACTACTAACCTGAAAATCTTCTTCATTCCTAAAGGATCTCTGTTGAATCTGACGAAACCAAGGTACTCCTTGGGCGGGTACAACCTGAACCCACTTATGACTATATTCTAATTGTACAGCGCTGGTAGAAGTGATCGCGGTATCAAAAACGACTCTACCGTTTGGGTAATCTATGTAAAATGGCTTTGTAACATTCCCAGTTGCGTAAAATGCACCATCTACAAAAACTCCGGAAATACTGATAGGTTGTTCCGTGGTGGCACTTATTCCACTCTCCCAAACCCAGTTTTGTCTATAACCTTCCCACACCTGACCGTCTGAGTAGTTGGGATCTTCGGCCAATCTTAACTTATGCTTATCTCCGCCATAAATCCCAGACTCCGGTATGTCAATATTGTAAAACTGACCCCTGTCTAAAAAACCCCAATCGTACAACGAAACAAAATTATCTAGCAAAATATTAGACAATGTCGAATCTTGTGTATTGTCGAGTCTGGCTAATCTAGTATGGGGACCACCTGCCATTATTTTAATGCTCCAATTATAGCGTTCTTAATTGCACCGGACGCTCGACTCATAGCTCTAGTTATAAAGTTGTTGTCTGCGGTTCCTGAAAATGCAGAATTGACCTTGTATGGCCCAAGGGGCGCATCTTTAAGATTTACCATATGGGCTCCTCCACTACGACCCAAACCGGCACCATACTCAACCCCATAATGGGCAATAATAATTGAATCACCAGCAAACAGCAACCATTCTAACCAAGGAACACTACCCTCTATCTCTAGCGCCTGCATCGCCACAGGCAGAGTTAGCAAATTAGAATAATCTGAAGGCTGGATAGAAAGAGTAACTCCTCCGCTAACACCGTTCGCGCCGCCGCGAACCTTTTGCATTCTAACCTGTAGACTTTCCACGACAGCATTAACAATCTGCGGCCCCGGATCACCGGTTAATCCAAAATCAAACCTCAAAACGCCACTCTGTAATGATACAATTTCGGGACTTCCAAATAGAGCGCTAGCAATAATTGGTTTAATTCTATTTTTTATCACGTTAGACCGATTCTTAAATACGCCATCTATCTCTTTTGCTAGGGCGATATTTATTTTAGTAATGATTGCTCTATCTGACTCTACTAATTTTAAACTAACCATCGGTCCTGTTCCAAAAGGTTACTATATATTTAGTTTCGTTCTGTTTGAATCCTTGTGGGTGAGATGGGCCGCTTTTTTCATATCTCCCCTTGTCGTAATTCTCTATGCCGTCATAGTTAGGTATCATATATTTGGCCTGTTCTATTTTGGGCAGATCAGTCATATATGCTATGGTTTGAATAGAGGCGTCCGGGATATCTATAGCGGGACCAATTTTAACCCACGCCTTTCTGTCCCAATAGATTCTAAGAGTAATGTCTTCAGTGGTCTCGATAGCCTTATACCCTTTACCATTACAGTAGGGGCACGGCATACCCCTCTCAAACGGATAAGGCCCCCCAACCCTATAAACACTTACGGACTTATTTCGCGTCCCCAGTGTGTTCATATGGCAGTTTGGACACTGTTCCCGCTTCTCGGGATATACCAAAGTGGCAGTTCTTGTAAACAACAAGACTGCCTCGTTGTATGTGTCAAAAACACTACTAGGTATATTGATCGCCACTACGATGGACCCCCATAAGAACCACTACCATGATAGTAGTTAGTATCGTCAAATCGATTCTCGTACATAGAATTCAAGGACGCAACAGTGTCCCCAATCGGGCCAACCTGTCTATCGGCACCGGTGCCGGGATACGGCGTCCCTAAAATCACATTACCAGACGCAGCAGTCATACCCAAGGTAGGACGAGACAAAGGAGTGCCATCGGCCGCAACCACAAACACACCAGAGCCCAGAATTTTACCAGCGGCATTTAGCCCCTTGTTGCCCGCTAAACCAACATAACCATACCCGTCATGAGGCTGCTGGTTGCCAGAAATAATTTTTTGCGATATCGCCATTTTCATACTCTCCTAATCGAATATATTACTACGAGACCCAGACTGATTAGAGCCTAAAATCATACTGCCGGGACTATAGGGACCAAGAACAGCCTGACCAACCAGCGTATTGTTGTATTGGTAAGTTTTTAGTAAATCGTCATACTTTGCACAAAAATCCTTGTACATTAAATTCAGATTTTGAGTCACCCCCCGTAGGTCAATTGCTGAAGGGCCGTCCTTAATAGAAATGGCATTAGCAGCCTCCGTCTTCACTTCGCTTCCCAAGAGTATACAAGCAGACTTGTATACCGTAAGAGTGGTAAAATCTGTATCGTTACCAGCGATAGGGTCCGGGGATATTGCTACTCCGGCCATATCTACTGTATAGGTTTGACTAAAGTCGGCGTCGTTAATTACGTTATAGGCACCGCAAACTAAGATTTGCTTTAGCCTTTCGTCGGTGAATTTTGCATTATCTAAATCGCCAATAAGCGACCTAAACATTAAAACTAAATCTATTTTCCAAGGCATATATCACCCACCTTATAAATTTTCATATACTTTGAAATGGCCAACGTCTGTTTTCCAGTTACCGGCGGGCGTAACCACGTAAGCCTGTAGATGCCACGTTCCAGCAACATCAAGATCTCCGTCAACAGAAAGATACTGAATGTTTCCATCAGTTCCCGGCGATCCAGCGCCCCCTTCTGAAACAGGCGTGAAAACGGCAGTTCTGTCAAAAGTAGTCCCATCGGGCCTTTTAAATGTGAATTGTTTTGTTGTCGCTAGACTAATATCCGCAACCGTTGTACCCCCTGTAGATGTAGTATCATACACGGTAACACGGAAAACTGTGCCTATGTCGTTAACATGCGCCTGTTCTACAAATGCCATTTTGTTGCTCCTCCGTGTAGGTATACACAGTTAATCGCAATAACATGAGATATTTGAAATTGTTTTATATTTACACGTATACTTTTTGCCACTACACCATTCTGTCGATGTATGACGCGATACTCTCTTTTAATATTTCTTTTCGTACAAACTCTAAATCTTCGGGGTAATCAACACTAATTGACGCGCTGTCTACCTTCTTGGCTATTACTTTATAACCATTCTCAATAAACCTAAGTATCTCGTTGTCTTCAATTTTTTCCATTGAAGATCTTTCCATACTGGCATACATTTCAAGAGTTTTCCTAGAGATAGACATAATATGATAACTTTTTAGCCGATGATCAACTGGGTTTCTGGCGTCACAAGGTATGTCAGCACGAGACACATACATAACTTCGCTTTTAGAGTTTACAACGACCTTAAAATCTCCCGGCGAATTAACTTTTCTAAATTCCGTAACCAAGATAGAGGCATCGGCATCTTCTGAATCCTTAAGGGCGCCGATACCGCTTTCAATATGGGCAGGATTTAATAAGGCTTCGTCACCCATAACCAGCACAAAAATATCTCCTTCAATACTCTTGATAGCTTCTGCCGCTCTTTCTGTTCCGTTCTTATGCTCAACTGATGTTAGAATCGCTTTGCCCCCATAACTCTCCACGACCGATACTATTTTCTGACTATCGGTAGCGACATAAACTTCCGACAGGGCTGGACTTTGTTTCGCTCTATTCAAGACGTGTACAACCATAGGAAGCCCGCAAATATCTACCAGCGCCTTTTGAGGGATGCGGCTCGACTCTAATCTAGCCGGAATAATACCTATTGCTCTACTCATTCGTCTAGCTCCAGTATGTTGATCTTATTCTTTTTATGTAGCCGATTTAGCCAAGCTGTATCTATATTAGGCTCGTGATATTTGTGCATTGCCGGTAAATCTTTTTCTTTATTGGTGTCCCAATAATGATAAAATTTTTCCCGTGCGACATCTGACGGATGTCCAAATCCAACTATGTTAATTCTACCATAAAGTCTTCTGTAGTAATCTACAACCAGTGTCCCGTTCGTGGGACGCCTGCTGAAACCCCTCTTTTTCCATTTTTTCATGTTTATGAAAGGTACTCCGGGAGATGTATCAATAAAATTAATCATAATACTATCGTCAATGAATGGGCTAATTTCTCTATAAAAACAATGAAAGTCGTAGTTCAGACCAAAAAAAAGTTTAGAAGTTGGTAACACGACCGCGCTCTCACCCTCTTCGTTTCTTAATCTTTCAAAACAGTCTTTGTTTACAATCGGCCCGATTCCGGTGACCCCTTTAGCAATCTGCCAAATCGATATAAAAGAATGATTTAATCTTGAACCTACGTCTTTTTCAAATCCGGAAATCTCGGGCTGGTTGATTCTCACAACGATTTCATGACTATCTATCTTCTCTCCAAGACTCTTGCCTATCAAACTATCAGAACTCCCAACGATGCACACCTTGGTCGTAGATCTCATATCTCCCCTTCCATATTTCGATACTCTAATTTAATCTAGGCAGAAAGCACTGAGGTATATTACACTTCTCACATATTTCGTACCACTTATCATTTATCTCAGATATTTCATAGATCTCTACCCCAAGACTCTCGTTATTATGGCCCTTGGTATACCAATCGGTGGTCTGTTCCATAAAAGCCGACCAGTAGTTCTCGTTCTCATTCTTGAGAACCCTTTTCCAAACCTCTGGACATGTGGGGTCTTTATGTATGTTCTTGTCTAGATCTCTTTGTATCAATCTGGCCACACTTTTTACCCTTTCTTCCATTGGGCGATTAATAGCAAATTTGTATATGTTGTCCCACTCAGCTATAATTTCTTTTAATGTAGCCGCCCTTACATGACGATTCACCTGATGCCAATTCTTTATCCCGCCGCCAGTTCCGAGTATTACATCAATTCCCCTCCCCGCACATACGCCAGCTATCGCGCTTGTGATAGAATTTCCTGCCGTTCTGGGTATGTGGATAAAAACAGCCCTGTGTGGTAAATATATCATAGCACCACTCCATCATTTGGTAGAACTACCCGCTTATTAGAAATCTCTTTTATTACCACTCCCTCACTTTTTTCGCTTTCCATAAAGAAGCGGCCGTCTAACCTTCTGTAAACATCCGCTTTATACTTTCCGACCTCCCGTACATGATTCGCGTCTCTTTGTTTTTCTTTTTCAGCCGGAAACATAATTAAATCTTCATATTCAATATCATATTTTTTAAGCCAGTCTTGGGTAATTTTTCTGAATCTGTCTAATCTGCCGGTTACTATTGCTTTTAATTTGTGAGTCTTGGGCAATCTGTGATAAAATGGTTCAACATTTGAAATATACTCTTCATACTTATCATTGTCGGCGCAACAAGATATGGGAACATTAGGGGAAAACACTCCATCCAAATCAAATAGTGTGCTTTTTACATGTTCGCTATTAAAGAAATGCCATTCAAGCAAATGTGGGGCGTCTAATTCCTTACCGAAAATATCAACCTTTTCTATAAGTTGAGGTCTTACATAAAGCGCACCATAGTAATAATCATTACCAAGAGATGTTTTTATTTTTTCTAAAGTAAACCCACCAAACGCTGTGTCATCTAGCACCAACAACTTTCCAGAATTTGGGACATGGTCCGACATCCTACTTCCGCCAAATTCAGATATAGAATTGCAAAGAACAATTTTACCTTGACTTAAGGTATAAAGGGGCAAATTTAAACTTGTAGCACAGATAGAAGACACAAGCATTCCAGATCGCGGGACACCAACGATTCCGGAAATTTTCATTTGTGATATTTTGGGTATTAAAAGATCAATACAGTCGTCCGTCATGGCTTTATAAGTAATGAAAAAACTTTTCTTGTATTCAGTGTTTTGATTTTTACTGCTCTCAATACAAACTGCTTTATAGTGCCTTCTTTCGCTTTCACTAGCGTTTTGACACCATTTCCAGTGTGGCGGATTTTCCCCCATTTCTTTTTTAAAAACCTCACAGTATCCGGGTGAATCACATTCGCAACTTTTCATATATGTTCTTACTCCATAAAAGCCATAAGAGGAGACCCTAGATTTCTTTTAAACGTGTGGGACGGTATTCCGCCACAGGCCCCAGACGACCCAGAACCATCACATAGGGCGCACGGCGATACGACTGTGTAGCCATTTGTGGCCGAAACGTATGTTAAAGTCAGAGTGTCAGAGTCTACAATCGTCTTTACCCGATACGTATAAATAGATAGTACGGTGCCAGTACCGGCCTCTTTATGGGTCGCGTAAACCAAATCACCAACCTGTATTCTGTCTGTAGAGTGATATTCATAAACCCTTACATGGCCAGCGCTTGAGCCAGCGCCATCATTGCCCTCGGCACCAATTGCGACTATACTACCATCAATATTCAACGAGACGCTAATTCCGCTCCGGTCTCCTCCGGCCTCACCATCTATATCGTTCCCCACCTTGGCCCAACTAGTCCCATTCCATTTGTGAACTCTCACATGTCCAGCGCTCGCGGCAGTTCCATCGTTTCGGTAGGCGCCAATAGCCACAACGTTCCCATGATACGCAGAAGAAACACTCCAGCCGTTACGGTCTCCAGCGGCCTCTCCGTCTATATCTAATCCTTTTTTGTCCCAACTGGTCCCATTCCACTCATAAACTCTAGCATGACCAGCGTCGGCCCCGGTGCCATCGTTTGCATAGGCGCCAATCGTCACCAAGGTTCCGTGATCATTTATAGAAACACTACATCCGCTTAAATCGCCAGCCACTTCCCCGTCTATATCGCTCCCCCTTTGAGACCAATCAGACGTGTCGCTATCCCAGAAAAAGATTCTAGTATGGCCAGCGTCATTACCAACACCGGGATCATTATAAATTGCACCAATCGCCAATATTCTACCATCCCTACTCAACGAAACACTATACCCGCTTAAATCACCGGCCGATTCATCATCTATATCAGAGCCCTTTTGTGACCAACTACTACCATTCCAATAATAAACTCTAGTGTGTCCAGAAGCCGCCTGATAGCCGGTTCCAATCGCCAACATATCCCCATCGGCGTCCAGAGAAACGCTCCAACCTAAAAATTCACCCGCCGCTCCGTTTATGGGGCTCCCCTGCGGCTCCCAGCTTTCTCCGGCTTCATCCCAATAGAAAACTTTTACCCGTCCCGAAGACGTGCCTCCGTCATCATCACTATCTGCTCCAACCGCCAATATGGTCCCCGCTTCATTTATAGAGACGCTAATACCAAAACGATCATTAGCGCTGTCACCATCTATGTCGGCCCCCTTTTGCGACCAATCATCAGCAGTATCGTCCCACTCGTAAACCCTAACATGGCCAGCATTTGAAGCGCCGCCCGGATCGTTTTTGTGCGCACCAATCGCTACTATAGTTCCGGCACTATTTATAGAGACGACACGGCCACTGTCGTCACCTGCGGCTTCCCCATCTATATCAGAACCCTTCTGTGTCCATCCTGATGGAGAATATGTTACATTATAATCTGCTCCGCCTGCCGAAGAACAAGAACTGGGATTCATAGTTTTTATTGTGAGCTGTTGTCTTGCCATTATGCCGGTAAATCCTGTCCTATAATAAATCCATCAAATTTGGTTCCGAGATCATTTGTACATAGGAAACCATAAACGTCTGTATTTGACACCGTTGTAGACATGGTTGGCTCTATGTTGCCAGCCCATCGCACAATCGCCTCTAGATTACTAGCATTAGCATCAACATCGCCCCAAGACACGGTGTTTGTAGAAGATGCATGTTGCGTAAGTCTAATAATAAATCTTTGCCCTCTTTTTGCATTGGCAAATATTATCTTATTCACAGTACCAACGGACGAATTAGAGGGTAACGATTGATTGTGATAATTTCCAGTACTTAAATCAAAAGTCAGAGTTCTTGAGGTCGATGCTGTAGGAGTATTATCAGCAGGCACAGCTTCATTAACATATGCACCAACAAGGTTAAGCTCGGCATCTCCTGTGATAGACACATCTCCGCTAGCGACCACGCCATAGGTATTTAAAACGCCGGATGGTGTCATGGCGGCAACAACGGCACCGGCAGAAGTTTGCCACGATGTTAAATCACCTACCTGCGAAGCTATACCCTCAACTAATAACACCTTATCGGTAGCGCCATTAGAATAAATTTGTAAGGTGGCGGGATCGGCCGAGAGCGTAACGTCAGCTTTACCAATGGCTAAGTACTTATTGGCCATGTCGCCTTTGATCAGAGTGCCGTTATTCGACTCTTCGTCATCGGCAATATATAGCATACTGTCATCAGAGGTATGTGCATAACCCGCCATCCAACCAATAAAAATGTTCCTATCACCTGTTGTTAGGCCATAGCCCGCCCGAGAACCAATAGCGGTGTTATAGTTTTGCCCAGCGCTAGATACTGTGCCCTCTAAAGCGTTTCTACCAACGGCGGTGTTGTATGACCCATCTACACCATATCGCAGGGCGAAGTCACCCAAACCAATATTATGACTACCGGTGGTAACTTTATCCAACGAAAAAGCTCCTATAGCAATGTTTGAATCGCCAGTGGTAATATCTCTTGCGGTATAATCGCCTATAGCAATATTATAGGAATTTCCTGTTGTGCTAGTTCCATCAGAATTTCCCATCAACGAATATTGACCGAGGGCTATATTACTAAAGCCGTCATTTGCGTGTCTTTGGGACTCAAAGCCAATCGCAATGTTGTTTCCACCAGTGGTTAATTCATTTAAAGCATAATATCCAAGTGCGATACTTTTATCAGCACTCGTTATTGACGACAAAGCCTGATAACCAATTCCTAGATTATTCTCGGCATTGTTTAGGGTGCCGTGACCCGGTGAGGAACCGGGGTTATTAACAAGAAAACTTTTTGAAAAGTTGTCGCCACCAAATTTGACATCAGTTAGACCATTAAGCTGCATACCTGAAGCATAATTAGCAATACCAGAAACAGCAACTATGTCACTCTCGTTCTCAATTGCCTGTCCAGAGGCGTAATTAGCAACGGATGTTGTGGCAGTGATATTTGTTGCGTTAGTAGCCGTTAAGCCAGAAGCATGAGTTAACGACAACGCTTGTCCCGAGGCATAATTAGCGGTATTAGTGGCCGCTGTTATGTTGGTTGCGTTGGTGGCCGTTAAACCAGAAGCGTGGGTTAGTGACAGCGCTTGACCGGAAGCGTAGTTAGCGATACCCGAAGTCGCTACAATATCACTAGCGTTGGTAACCGTTAAACCGGAAGCGTGACTCAGAGATTGAGCTTGGCCCGACCCGTATACCGCAATACCAGAAACATAATTAAGTTGAGCCGTGGTAACATCGCCGCCTCCGCCACCGCAACCAACAGAAGAACCATTCCAGCTCAACGTGCCGCCGTCATTATATAACGTATTCGTAGTTACAGCAGGAGTATTATTCGCCAACACAACGCCCGCCCCGCTAGCAACCACACCATAGGTATTTAAAATGCCGGAGGGTGTCATCGCGGCAACAACGGAACCAGCCGAGGTCTGCCAGCTCGTGAGGTCGGCGCTTTGCGAAACCGCGCCCCTCGCTATCAAGCTCACATCGGTAGCTGCCGCAGGAATAATCTCTAAAGTCGCGTCGGGACTGAGATCCGCAGCCAAAACTGCCCCAATAGCTATCTTGTGAGCGTATGTGTCTCCGGCGATAGTGTTTTGGATATGGAGCTTGTTATTGTTTGTACCCAAGAAACTTCCAACAGTTCCATTGCTCACAATTTCAATATTATTCCAGCCATTCAACGAATGGCCAGCCCTCGCTCCTATGCAAATATTACCATTGCCACTAGCTTCAAAGAAACTGTAAGTGCCGATTGCAACATTATCGTAATGAGACGAGCCAACTCGGTCCGTAAGGTTTCGACCAGCTTGAGAGCCTATAAATACAGAAGCGTCAGCATTCCAAGTTTGATAACCCGCATACGGACCCATAGCAACAGTTTGTCCGCAACCTGATGCATAAGCTAGGGTCATATACCCGATGCCAGTAGTTTCAGTTAAAATCTTAGAACCATAGCCCGTCTTCGCGCCAAGCAGAACAGAATATTTAACGTCATCAGCAGTGTAGCCAGCCTGACTCCCAATTGCCGTGGAATCGGCATAGCCAGCTCCCATGTTACTACATCCGTTTCCGGCCTGATTTCCAATCGCCGTACCAAAGACCGTTCCATCGGTGGTTTTGTTGGCTAAATATCCCACGCTAATCGCATAGTTCGTTTCAACCCCTTCGCCAGCCTCGGGTCCAATATTTACAGTGCGATCAGCGTCAGCGCCCCTTCCAGCTTCTCGACCAATATTTACACTGTAATCCCCCGTCGCTTCATAACCAGCAAATTCGCCAACGTTTACACTATAATCACCCTGTGCTCCATTACCGCCAGCATTTAGTCCTATATTTATATCATTATCAACAAACAGAATACCACTAAATGTTGGAACACCCCCACTAAGGACGCCTTCATTTTCTATGGCTTGACCAGAAGCGTAAGCGGCAATACCCGACGTGGCTACAATATCACTCTCGTTGGCAATCGCTTGACCGGAAGCATACGCTACCTGCGATTCGTTTGAAATAGCTAAACCAGAAGCGTAGTTTGCAATACCCGACGTGGCTACAATATCAGATTCGTTAGCTATTGCCTGCCCAGAAGCATAAGCTACCTGTGACTCGTTTGAAATAGCTAGACCAGAGGCGTAAGCGGCAATACCCGACGTGGCTACAATATCGCTTTCGTTAGCGATAGCCTGACCAGAAGCGTAAACGGCCTGCCCAGAAGCCGCGTTTAACGAGAGCGCTTCTCCGGAGGCGTAGTTAGCGACGGCCACGGTGCTTACGATGTCCGCTTCGTTGGCAATCGCCTGACCGGAAGCGTAGTTAGCGATACCCGAAGTCGCTACAATATCACCAGCGTTGGTAACCGTTAAACCGGAAGCGTGAGTTAACGACAACGCCTCCCCGGAAGCGTAGGTAGCGATTTCCGAGACGTATATGTCGTCGTGAACATGCCCCGAGGCGTAGGCCGCAATACCCGAAGTGGCTATAATATCGCTAGCGTTGGTCGCGATGTTAGTAACGTTAGTGTAAACCTGACCAGAAGCCGCGTTCAGTGAAAGCGCTTCCCCGGAAGCGTAGTTAGCGACAGTCGTGGTTGTTACAATGTCCGCCTCATTGAGAATCGCCTGACCGGAAGCGTAGTTAGCGATACCCGAAGTGGCTACGATATCGCTAGCGTTGGTTGCAATATTCGACGTGTTCGTAGAAATGCTAGCAGTGTTTGTCGCTACCTGACCAGAAGCCGCGTTTAACGAGAGCGCTTCTCCGGAGGCGTAGTTAGCGACGGCCACGGTGCTTACGATGTCCGCTTCGTTGGCAATCGCCTGACCGGAAGCGTAGTTAGCGATACCCGAAGTCGCTA
>Ga0233414_10000035_pt1:10000-62846 | contig 62846 bp, 66 predicted proteins | sample Na_anoxic_10_MG_FD_189020 | JGI IMG/M metagenome (GOLD analysis project Ga0233414, IMG submission 189020) | Seawater microbial communities from Saanich Inlet, British Columbia, Canada - Na_anoxic_10_MG | ecosystem: Environmental > Aquatic > Marine > Inlet | place: Canada: British... | reverse complement strand
CTTCTGTTCACAACATAAATCGGTATTTTTTTTTGTTTTGCTAAGTATTGAAGTTTTTGATTTTGCTGTAAATGTTTTTTTAAGCCAATAATTACGCTGGCTTTTTTAATTTCTTTTGTTAAAGTAATATTCAAATTTAGTTTTGAAATTATTTCTTTAAGTAAATTGTATGAAAGTGAGTATGAATAAATAATTAATTTTTTTTGTTGATCTAATTTATTCGAAAAATAAGCTTGATTATTTATAGATGACCAACTCTTTTTAGAAACAGAGGATAAATTTTGATTTGTATTGAAATTATTAAATCTAGAATTTGTTTGTATAGTTTTATATTTAATAAAAGTTTTTTCATTAGGCATAAATTTTCTTGTTTGATTAGTTAAAAAATGGCCTCTTAATAATAAGTCAACGGATTGTTGAACATTTTCATGAATTGTCCAACAATTTTGATCGTGAATTTCAATGGCAATTTGAAAAGCTGGATAACCTTTTCTTTCTAAAATACTTTTTTGAGTTTTCCGTCGTTTTGCTTCTTCGTCACTTAATGTAACATATTGAATACCACCAATTAAATCTGTTAAAGGGGGATTTTTAATAACGTTTTCCAAACAATTGCCATGAGTTGTTCCTACTAACTGAACTCCTTTTTCCGCAATTGTTCTTGCAGCTAAAGCTTCTAATTCGGTACCAATTTCATCGATAATAATGACTTGAGGCATATGATTTTCAACAGCTTCAATCATAACTTGATGTTGTAGGTTTGTTTGAGAAACTTGCATACGCCGAGCTCGACCAATTCCCGGATGCGGTATATCACTATCGCCAGCAATTTCATTTGAAGTATCTACAATAATTACACGTTTTTCCATTTCATCAGATAAAACGCGTGCAATTTCACGAATAATTGTCGTTTTTCCAACCCCAGGCTTTCCTAATATTAAAATTGACTGACCAGATTCAAGTAAATCTCGAGCTAAAGAAATAGTCCCAAAAATCGCTCGACCAATCCTACACGTCAAACCTGTAATTAAAAATTGACGATTTCGAATACAACTAATACGGTGTAAAGTCCGTTCAATTCCGGCACGGTTCTCGTTACTAAATTTACTGATTCGTTTTGTTGTATATTCTAAATCTTGCCACGAAATAATTTTCGAAGATAAATACTCTGGACCAGTACTGAACCTAGCTTCTGGTCGCCGGCCTAAATCCATAACAATTTCAATAATTTTATCTTTATAAAGATGATTATTTATATGATTAGTCAGAAAAGAAGGAAGAGTTTCCAAGAGTTTATCTAAATCTTCATCAACATTCATAAAATTAAAATTTAAGATTAATTTTTAATTTTCATTATACCTAAGGTTAAAAAAAATTTATAATAATTGGCTTATAAAAAAAAGATAAAATTTTAATTTCATCATTAATTTTATAAATTAATGATGAAAAATAATAGTTAAAAAAACTTTAAGTTTACCAGAAACCTAATGATACTGCTTTATCAATAGGTAAACAAGCACCAATACCAAACCATACTGCGAAGAAGAATCCAGTAATGAATACTAAACTAGCAATTGGACGACGGAATGGGTTTTGGAATTTATTTACATTTTCAATAAACGGTACTGTAATTAAGCCTGCAGGTACTGCAGCCATAGCTAATACACCTAATAATTTATTTGGTAATACACGTAATAAATTAAATGTTGGGAAGAAATACCATTCAGGTAAAATTTCTAATGGTGTGTTGAATGGATCAGCTGGTTCACCTAATTGTGTTGGTGCCATTACACCTAAACCAATACAACAAGCAAATGTACCTAAAATACATACGGGGAAAACGTATAATAAATCATTTGGCCATGCTGGCTCACCGTAATAATTGTGCCCCATACCTTTAGCTAATTTTGCACGTAATTTTGGATCTGATAGATCTGGTTTTTTGATTACTGACATAATTATTCCTTGTTAAAATATTAATAATTTGTTTAATCTTGTAATTTTAAGATTAAAGTGGTCCTGAAATACCTTGTTTTCGAATCATTAAGAAGTGTGTTAACATTAAAACAGCAGCAGCTAATGGTAAAACAAATGTGTGAGCACTATAGAAACGTGTTAATGTACTTTGACCAACACTTTCACCACCACGTAAAACTAATACTAAAGGTTCACCAACGATTGGTACTGCAGCAGGAACACCTGTTACAATTTTACATGCCCAGAAACCTACTTGATCCCATGGTAAAGAATAACCAGTTACACCAAATGAAACAGTAACTACAGCTAAAATTACACCAGTAACCCATGTTAATTCACGTGGCTTTTTGAAACCACCAGTTAAATAAACACGGAAAACGTGTAATACCATCATCATTACCATCATACTAGCAGACCAACGGTGTACTGAACGAATTAACCAACCAAAGTTAACACTTGTCATAATGTATTCAACTGATGCAAATGCATCAACAACACTAGGACGGTAATAGAAAGTCATAGCAAAACCTGTTGCTACTTGAACTAAAAAACATGTAAATACAATACCACCAAAACAGTAGAAGATATTAACATGTGGTGGAACATACTTACTTGAAATATCATCAGCAATTGCTTGTACTTCTAAACGTTCCTCAAACCAATCGTAAATTTTACCCATAAAAATTATTATAAAGAATAAAACACAGCTAAGCACATACTATATTATCAATATAGATTTTTAAAAGCGGGAGTGGGATTCGAACCCACGGAACCCATAAGGACTCATTTGATTTCAAATCAAACGCATTCGACCTCTCTGCCATCCCGCTAAAAGATTAGCTTTAATACTAATCTTAAATATAAATTAACTTTCGTAAGTAGTTGTTCCACTAAACTTAATTGAAGCCGGATTCGGGTTTTTACCAATTGAGAAGTCACGGCTATTTACAGCTGTTCTTCCTGGATTTACCTTTTCCGGAGTAACACCATCTTTAGGATGTAAATATTGAACTTCACCACTTGGGAAAATCCGATAAATTTTAAAATCATTAATTTTAACACCTTTTAACTGTGTCGCTAATGCTAAACACTGTTCTTTACGTGCTAAATATAATAAATTTTCGCCATTACGCATAATAGCAGCACCACCAGTCGGCATTTCAAAAATTTGCTCTTTTTTACTAGTCCAAGTGATTGCGTATTTCTCTTCAACTTCAGCTGACCGTAACCAACCACCAGTACTTCCACCGAAAGTTGGAAATGGAGTTTGTAAATTTAATGTCATAAGTAAAACCTTATTAATATTTAACGTTCAATATAACATTCTAATAAAAAAATGATTTTTTTTACGTTAATTTATAAATATTTTATGGCGGGAGGCGGATTTGAACCACCGACCTATGGGTTATGAGCCCATCGAGCTGCCAGACTGCTCCATCCCGCGACTTAAACTACTTACACTATTAATTATAACATATTTTACTAAAAATGCAACCATTAAATTATTCGAAATAATTTATGACCTAAAATGGATTTAAAAAGATATCACTAAAAGCTCAAACTAATTGAACTACTTAATAACAATAAAATTTAGATTGTTAGCTAGAATTGGATTTATTAAAAATACATTTTAAAATATTTCTCATTCACATATTCATGAATGAAAAATATTTTAAAATTAGTTTGTGTTTGGATTTCCTGAATTAATACTATCTGCTAAAGAATTTAAAATTAATTTAATAGAACGTACAGCATCATCATTACCTGGAATTGGAATATCAACTAAATCAGGATCACAATTTGTATCTAAAATAGAAATAATTGGAATATTTAATTTTCGACATTCTTTAATAGCTGTCATTTCACGTTTTTGATCAACGATAATTACGGCATCAGGTATACGTGGCATATCTTTAATACCATTTAAGTGTTTGCGTAATTTTTCTAATTCTTTACGACGTAAAGAAGCTTCTTTTTTAGGCAATAAGTTAAATACTTCATCGGCTTCTTCTTTTTCAAGACTTCTTAAACGTTCAATTCGACTTTTTAAAGTTGTCCAATTTGTTAACATACCACCTAACCAACGGTGATTTACATAGAAAGAATTGCAACGTTTTGCTTCTTGTGCAATTAGCGTACTAGCTTGGCGTTTTGTTCCAATAAATAAAAAGATTTTTTCTTTTCCTGCTTCAGCCTTAACGTATGAATTAGCTTCTTTTAATAAGTGTGCAGACTGAACCAAATCTAAAATATGAATATTATTTCGTTCAGTATAGATATATGGAAACATTTTTGGATTCCAGCGGTATGCTTTATGCCCAAAATGAACACCAGCATCTAGTAATTGGGCTAAAGTAACATCAGCCATAAAAATTATTAACTCCTTAAAATTATATTAGAATAAATATCTAATTAACATTACCAAAATATAAATCAAAGCGTCTAGTTTTTATTTCTAAACGTTATCAAAAGCTAATAATTTACCTGAGATTTCTGGGGATTGAATTACATTTTTACCAAAACATTTTTGATAATTTTGTGAACCCGTTCCTGCAGGAATTAAATGACCAATAATAATATTTTCTTTTAAACCTCTTAACCAATCAACGCGACCTTCAATTGCGGCTTTTGTAAGAACTCTTGTAGTCTCTTGGAAACTTGCTGCAGAAATAAAACTTGGATTATTTAAAGCCGCTTTAGTAATACCCAGTAATAAAGGAACATAAAAAGCAGTTTGTTTATTATTTTGTGAAACAATTTTATTAATATATTGAATATGGTATAAATCAATAACTTCACGCGGTAATAAAGGAGTATCTCCCTCATGAGTAATTAAAACTTTTGTTGTCATTTGTTTAATAATTACTTCTAAATGTTTATCAGCAATCCCAACACCTTGCGAATCATAAACGGATTGAACAGAATTTAAAATTAAAGACTGTACTTTTTTAAAACTACGATAACTAGCTTCATAGTTATTTGTTAATCTATATGACTTTACGTTCTGTGTTCTATCACAGAAAAAATTCTTAATTAAACCATAATAATTAAAGTAAACTTTTAATAAATTATGAGGATTAATTTTTTCAGTTTCTTTAATTGTAGTACCTAATTTTCTAAACTCAAAACTAGCGTCTAAACTTGTCTGGCGAATTAAAATCCCCTTCTTTTGGTTCGTAGAAATATTTTTACTAATTTGACGTTTTTTTCTAGCTTCTAATAATTCTTCAATTCTTGGCAAACCTTGAACAATATCACCTGTAATTTCTTTTTCAAAATTTAAAAGACCAAGAGTTTGACCATCGGCTACGAATTCACCATTTTTACAAAAAACACTATTAACTTCTTGCTCAAAATAGTCTTCAGTAATTGAATGAATTCCTATTGATTTTGAGAATGGATAACCAAAAAACTGAACACGGATCAAATTTGTTTGATTATAATTTTTAATTTTATTTGTAATCAAATCAGAATTTTTTAAAAAAACTGAATAATGAGTTCGACGTTTTTTAATCCAAGAGGTCTCTTTTTGAGTCACAAGATCTGTAATTTCTGAATTAGCAGTATCTGATGAACTTATTGAAAAACGCTCAATAAAAATTGGAATTGGTGAACTATATAGATTACCATTTTTTCTAATAAACATTTTTGGTAACTCAAGTTTCAAACCTTTTTCAAAAGGAATAGGTGTTGTTGAATCAAGTTTTTTTGTCAGAACTTTTTTAGTAATATCATAATAATTTAATGAAATATTACGTTTCGTTGAAATCGTATTTGAAAATGGTAACTGTTTTTCTGAAATAACTTTATATGATATTGATTTCTCATTTATCACATCTTGAACTTGACAATTAGGGAAAAAATATGGTCTACCTTTTTGGATTGTTAGAACTTTCTTATTATCAATAATAATTTTACCAATTTGGTTAATATTAATATTTTGAATTACTAAATCATTAACAGATTTATTAGGTATTTTAGATTTTGGTATTGTTAAACAATCATCATTTGATATTAATAAAACCTGTCTGTTATTAGTAGTTTTTGATTTAAATTTAACAATTTCTAATGATTGTGAACTAATATTCTCAAAATACCCTAATGTTGTATATGTATCAATAAATTGTGTAGGTTCAATTAATAAACATGATTGAATATCAGTATATTTTAACGAAGCTGGTAAATAATTTGGAAAATGGATATTTTCAATAAATAAAATGTTTAAATAATTTTTCTTTTTATTAAGTTCAAATTGAACATTAACAAGACTTTCATTTAAAGTTTTTAATTTTAAATCTAAAACATTAGAAATTAAATTTACTGAACGCGCACTTCTAATCTTTTGATTTGATTTATATAAATATTGACTACTACTTTGAAGCCCTAAAACTGATCCAAGATGAGGTTGATTTTTAAATAATTTTTCAACTGATTTTGGTTTTGGTATCTCATAAACAGCTAAAGGACGGATTAATAATTGATCAGTTAATTTGCCAATAATATGTTGGCACAATGAAGGTCGATCAATTTTTATATTTTCAAAAATCATCTCACCAGGATAAAAAACTTTATTAGCAAAACTTTTGAAGTTTTTTCCTTGATAAACTAACCCTGATTTAATCGAAATTTCAGAAACTAAACTATTTTTATAATTAATAATGACAATCCCAGATTTTTTTGAAAAAAGACCTGGAATAATTTCAAAATTTTCACAAATAAAACTACCGTGTTCAACTAGTAGCATATTTTTATCACAATTTAATTTATAAGTTTCTTCCGGTAACCAAATTAATGATCGAGAAATAAGTTGTAAAGGTACTTTATTAAATTGACTAGAATTAAAAATATTCTCATCCCATTCAGATTCTTTAAATTCAATATTTGAACGTTTATAATATGAAATTAATTTTGAACTTGATATTGATTTTTTAGAGGTTCGTTGATCATAATAAGGAATTCCACCAATTTGTGTCTGATAGTTATTAGAAATTAAACTACCAAAGTATTTAGAAGAAATTGGATTTAATTGTAATTTTGAATTTTTATTGATTAAATTTATTAAATAACTATTTTTTTGAGATTTTAAAATATATTGTTCAACTAAATGATTTGAATTAATTCTATTAATTGTAGAATTCTCCAAAGTATATTGATTTGCGCTGATTTGCAACGAACGCTCAAATAAATTTGGTTTATTATTTAATATTTTAACTGAACCAGGATAATGATTAATTATTTTGGTTCTAAAAATAAAACTATTTTTATTAATTTTGTGATCAGTATAAAAATTTAAAAAAGAATTTGTAGGTGCCTGATATACTTTTCCAGATAAAATCCATAAAAGTTTATTTTTATTAACAAAATTCTTTTTCTTTTTTAATCGAGGCATATAAACTTCACCAGATGAAGTACTTAAAACAGGTTTAATTTCAGTACGTGTCTGTTTTCCAGTTGTTGATAATTCACCAAGAATCATCCCTTGCTTAATATATTGGTTATTTTTAGCAAATAAAATTGTATTAGGTAAGACTTCTAATTGAACTAAATCATGCTTTGAAGTTTCTGGGATAATGACTAATGAGCCTGAATTTTTTGTAAGTAAAACATCTTCACCTCGATTTGTTCGTAGTGTCAAAGTTTTTAAAAGTTTTGAAAATTTCATTACCCCATTCACAGAACTAACAATTTGCTGACGCGCTTCTGAAGTAAAAATACCACCGGTATGAAACGTTCTCATAGTTAACTGTGTACCAGGTTCACCAATAGATTGACCTGCAATAATCCCAACAGCTTCACCAATATCGACTAAATTTTCATTTGCAAGATCCCATCCGTAACATTTCTGACAAATTGATCTATATAAACTACAAGTTAATGGAGAACGTATATAGAATGTTTTAATTTGGTGTTCTTCGAAAGTTAAAAGTAATTGAGGTGTGATTTGAGTATCTTTTGAAGCTATTAATTTGGTTGTATTTGGTTGATATACAGGTTTACTTAATAATCGACCTAAAACTTGATCCATATCATCGGAGCTATTAACAAGACATGAATGCTGAGTATGACAATCTCGTTCACGAATAATAATATCTTGTGCAACATCAATTAAACGACGGGTTAAATAACCTGAGTTTGCTGTTTTTAATGCAGTATCAACAATCCCTTTTCTTGCACCATAACCTGACATTAAATAATCAGTGATAGTTAAACCTTCCCTAAAATTTTTCTTAATAGGTAGTTGTAAAATTTCTCCACTAGGATCTGACATTAAACCACGCATTCCAACTAATTGTCTAACTTGTGATAAATTACCACGAGCTCCTGAAAATGCCATGATATAAACAGAATTTAATGGATCATAGTTTTTAAAATACGAAACAACTTCATCTTTTAATGATTCACTTGTGATGCTCCATGTATCGATAATTTTTTGAAAACGTTCAACATCTGTAATTTTCCCCTTTAAACAAATTTTTTCAGCATTTAAAATTTCTTGCTGAGCATTTTCTAACATTTGATTTTTAACAAAGGGTACTCTTAAATCTTCAATACTAATTGAAATACCTGCTTGGCTCGCGTATTTAAACCCTAAATATTTTAATTCATCAGCTAATGAACATGCTTGCATTGAATTATATTCAGTAAAACTCCAAGCAAGTAATTGCTTCAATTGTTTTTTACTAATAAGAGTATTTTGGTAAATATAGTTTTTCATAAAATTTTAATTTTTATATCATTTATGCAACTAACTTTAAGGTTTTCTGAATTGTGTAATTAAAAATGACACGTCCAGTTGTTGTTTGTATATATTGAACTAAAGGTTCTCCTGCACTATCGAATCGAATTTGAAGATTTTCGTAATATTCGATTGTTGTATTATCTTCTAAAACTGTTTTTTTAATTAATGTACCTGGCTCAATACCAGTGTCTTTAGAACGAACCCAAATTGAAGTGTGTAATTCAATTTGATTTTGATTATAAGCCAAAATAACATCGTCTAAATTCGCAAAATAATTATTTGAACCTAATAAACTTTTAATATTATTTACTGTTAAATAATAACAGCCTAAAACCATATCCTGACTTGGCATAATAATAGGCTCACCATTTGCAGGCGATAAGAAATTATAAGGCGCTAACATTAACATGTAACACTCTGCTTGAGATTCTAAAGATAAAGGAACATGAACAGCCATTTGATCCCCATCAAAATCGGCATTAAATGCAGAACAAACTAATGGGTGTAATTTAATTGCTCGACCCTGAACTAAAACAGGTTCAAATGCTTGAATTCCTAGTCGGTGTAATGTTGGAGCTCGGTTTAAGAAAATAGGATGATTGGCTAATACTTTTTCTAAAGCTCGGTCAATTGTCGATTCATTTTGTTGAATAAGATTTTTCGCAACTTTCATATTACTCGCTAAACCCTGATTGATTAGTTCACGAATAATAAAAGGTTGGAATAATTCAATAGCCATTTCATAAGGTAAACCACATTGGTTTAATTTTAAACTTGGGCCAACTACAATAACCGAACGACCTGAATAATCAACCCGTTTCCCTAATAAATTCTGTCGAAAACGTCCATGCTTACCTTTAATGATATCTGATAATGATTTTAAAGGTCGATTATTAGCACTTAAGGCAATTTTACCGCGTTTACCATTATCAATTAAAGTGTCTACAGCTTCCTGCAGCATACGTTTTTCATTTCGAATAATTAATTGAGGCGCATCAATTTCTAGAAGTCTTAACAAACGGTTATTTCGCGTAATGATACGACGATATAATTCATTTAAATCAGAGGTTGCAAATCGTCCACCTTCAAGTTGAATCATAGGTCTTAATGCTGGTGGTATAACAGGTAAAATTGTAATAACCATCCAAGCTGGGTTTGAACCAGTAGCTTGTAAATTTTCTAAGATACGAATACGTTTTATGGATTGATCCCGTAATTTATAAATACGTTGATATTCCCATTTACGAAACCATTTTGAACCGTTATAAATCGGTTGATCTTTATGTAAAACTTTACTACATATGGTAATAAACCTACGAGTTTTAGAAATCTCTTTGTTAATATTAAGATTTTCTAATTCTTTTTTAATTAAAACAGCACCAATTAAGTAATTTGGAGTTGTTCGTAACAAATATTTTGGTGTATTTCGGCGACGATTCTGTTGAGTCGGTTTAGGATAAGGTTTTAAAGGGTAGCCTGTAAAACCAAGTTCTCGACTTCGACGATATTGCTGTAAATCCCAATGTAATCCATAAAATGAAATTTCATCTTCAGCAATAAAATACGCTAAAGAAGCAAGTTTAATTCGTTTAATACGATTATCACGTAAATTTACTTTACCAGATTTAATCGCAAACTTTTTTTGATACTCTTGTTGAAATGTTTGAGAAAGTATACGTTTTGATGAAGTATCCTTCCGTAACATTTCAATCAAACGTTTTAATTTTTTTCTTATTTTTGTTAATTTTACTGTTGCATCATTTGTTACTCGATCTTTTTGATAATGATCCCGACTAATTTTAGTATATAGAATATCTCGTTTTAATTTTTGAGAATTTACTTTATAATCTGGGTCATTTGGAAGCCAATTTATTAGACTTTTTTGCTTTATAATTTCGGCAAGTAAATCTTTAATTGCTGGATTTTTTGAAAATTCTAAATTTGTATTAATTAATGTAAATAAATCGGGCAAATAATATAATAAGCCCGTATCAACTCGTTTCTCACATTGTTCAACTTCAAGTAAAAGTGCCATATAATTTGGTCGACTATTTGTGTACCAAACATGAGTAACAGGATAAATTAAATTAATATGGCCCATACGATGACGTCGAACACGAGATTCTGTTAATTCAACACCACACCTTTCACATATCAATCCATCATAGCGTACGCGTTTATATTTACCACAAGCACATTCTAAACTCTTACTTGGACCAAAAATCCGTTCACAAAATAAACCATCCATTTCAGGTTTAAATGTACGATAATTAATTGTTTCAGATTTTTGAACTTCCCCAATAAACTGTCCATTCGGCAAACGTCGATGAGACCATTGTAAAATTCGAACAGGTGAGGCTAGCTTAATTTTTATATAATCAAATTCTTTTTCAGTTCGTACCATATTTTTTTTAAAAATGTATTTAGAAAGCTATACTATTTATATTTGATGTAGGTGGGAATGTTTTTGTCAGCGGATCATATTTCTCAATTAAGTTAACTTCCGTTTCATATGTTTGACTTGTATTAAATTGCTCAATTCGATATGTACTCATATCTAATCCAATTGATCTCAATTCCTGTAATAAAACTTTGAATGATTCTGGAATTCCAGAAGTAGGAATTGGTTGTCCTTTAACAATTGCATTTAAGGTTTCATTTCGACCTTCCATATCATCAGATTTAATTGTCAATAATTCTTTTAATGTAAAAGCAGCCCCAAAACCTTCTAAAGCCCAAACTTCCATCTCACCAAACCGTTGACCCCCGTGTTGGGCTTTACCGCCTAATGGTTGTTGTGTAACTAAAGAATAAGGACCTGTTGCCCTGGCGTGCATTTTATCGTCAACTAAATGAATAAGTTTTAGCATATATCCATTTCCAACGGTAATAGGATTTTCAAACTCTTTCCCAGTTCGACCATCAATTAAAACCATTTTTCCTGGTGAATAAGGATTAAATAACCAAGCCTCATCTTTTTCAACAGACGCTTGTCGTAATTTCTTATTTATTAAAATCCTTGATACTTCCGGCCCATACATTTCATCAAATGGTAATATTTTAAATCTTCGATCTAATTTATGTCCGGCAAGACCTAATAAACATTCATATAATTGACCTACATTCATTCGAGAAGGTACACCTAAAGGATTTAAGATAATATCAATGGGAGTACCATCCGGTAAAAATGGCATATCTTGTCGAGGTAATATACGTGAAATAATTCCCTTATTACCATGACGACCCGCGATTTTATCACCAACTTGGATTTTTCGGATTTGTGCAATAAAAATTTGAATTTTCTCAAATTTATATGCAAGTTTTGTTCGGCGATTAAATGTTAACGTTTCGATTACCCTCCCATATTCACCTTCAGGCATTCGGTATGAAGTATCACGAACTCCTTTAGCTTTAGCCCCAAAAATAGCTCTTAATAATTTTGCTTCCGGTAATTGTTCAGAATCATCTTTTTCTATAACTTTTCCAACTAAAATATCACCAGGTCGTACAAATGTTCCAATTGAAACAATCCCATCTTCATTTAAATGTTGTGTTTCAGAAAAATTTAAATTTGGAATATTCTTTGTAGTTTTTTCACAAACTTCTGCTGTTTGATCAATTTCAATTTCGTAACGTTCAATGTGAATTGATGTAAAAACATCTTCATAAACTAAACGTTCATTAATTAAAATTGCATCCTCAAAATTATAACCTTGCCATGGCATATATGCAATTAAAACATTTTGTCCTAATGCAAGTTCACCAGCATTAATACCAGGACCATCTGTTAACATCTGACCAGATAAAACACGTTCTCCTTTCCACACAATCGGACGATGATTTATACAAGTTTCTTGGTTAGAACGTTGGTATTTTTGTAAAGGATATTTAAATTCTGCCCCATTATCTTCTTTAATCGTAATTTGATCAGAAGTTACAGAATGAACAATACCACTTTTATATGCATTAAGAGTAGCACCAGAATCAATTGCGATTTGATTTTCTAGTCCTGTTCCAACAATAGGTTTTTGCGGTAAAATTAATGGAACTGATTGACGTTGCATATTTGAGCCCATTAAAGCTCGGTTTGCATCATCATGTTCAAAAAATGGAATTAACGAGGCTGCTACTGAAACTACTTGAACTGTTGAAATGGCAATAAAATCAACTTCAAAAGGAGTAACTGTAATAAAATCCTGTTTATAACGAACTGGAATTAAATTTTGAGTTAAATAGTTTTGTTCATTAGCTGCAATATCAGCAGGTGCAATTTTATAAAAATCTTCAATATCAGCGGTTAAATAAATTGGATTTCCAGTTTTAATTACTTTACCGTTAATAACACGCCAAAATGGGGTTTCAATAAATCCTGATTTATTTACTCGAGCACAGGTTGTTAATGAAGCAATTAAACCAACGTTTTGTCCTTCAGGTGTTTCGATGGGACAAATTCGACCATAATGACTTGGATGAATATCTCGAACAGCAAAACTAATCCTGTCTCGATCAAATCCCCCAGGCCCTAATCCACTAATCCGTCGTCTATGTGTCAAAGACGACAATGGATTTGTTTGATCCATATATTGAGACAATTGACTCGACCCAAAAAATTCCCGAATTGTTGCACCTACAATATTAAAGCTTGAAAGTTGACTTGACCCAATTTTATTTGTTTGACTTCGAAGCTTTCTTAATAAACGTTGAAATCCAATTCTAAATAAATTTTGTAAAAGTTCACCAACAGAACGAACTCGTCGGTTTTTCAAATGATCAATATCATCTCCAATTGTTTTAGATACTGATAAAGTAATCAAAGAATCAATAATTGCAAAAATGTCAGCGTAGGTGATTGTTTGAATTTGATTATTTAATTTAAGGTTTAGACGATTATTAATTTTAGAACGACCGATTTTCCCTAAACGATAATAACGAATATCAAAAATTCGTGAGAATTCTGAAATATTTTTGAAATAATCTGATTTTAAATTAAACCTTAATAACGGTTGATTTGATGTTAACGAATTTGTAATTAGTGGTTTGTTAAAATAAAAGAAATCTGCATATTGTAAATTTTGACAAATTTCAAAATCACTTAATCCCATTTCTTTTAATAAATGGATAATAGGTTTTTGTGTAAATTTATCTAATTGGATTACAACTTCATCTTCTTGATTTTTAATAGGGTATTTATATTTATTAATTTCTGTATTTTTTTGAAAACCAAATCGAATCCATGAACCAGATTCTGGAATTACAATTGCTGTGTATAAATCTTTTTCTTGGTATTTCTGTTTATAAGTATCTTTAACTTCATGTAAATCTTTATACTGAATAATTTCCGAACGTGATTTTAAATAATTTAATTTATTTTGGTTTTCAGCTATTTCATATTTATATTCAAAAGATTCTATTTGTAATTTTTCGTTAATTAAATTAGGAATTTGTTTAGAATTTAAATCCAAATTAGAACTTGTACCAACTTGAATTTGTTCAAAATCCTTTGTTTTTTTCTTTTTGTGTTTATATTTAAATAATTCTTTTAAAGTTGATGAAAAATAAAAGACAGGCTTCAGTTTTTTTTCGTTAGTTGTTGAAGTAAGAGTCTCTAATTTATCACTAATTGATGAAGGAGTTTTATTTAAAAATTTGAAATGATTAATTTGTTTTAAATTATTTTCTGGGCTGACTAAAACTGTTAATAATTTATTAATAAAATTAAGATGATTTATTTTATCATAATAATCCATTAAAATAGATTGATCTGTCTGATTTTCTTGAGAAAATGTGTTAGTATTATTTAACTCTAAATTTTGAGTTAAATCATCTAGCCATTGCTGGTTATTTAGGGATAGATTACCATTAGAATTTTGTTTTAATAATTCGGATTTAATAAGAGACTTCAGCAATTTATTCCAATCAATTATTAAATCGGAGATGTCTGTTGAATCTAAACTATTATTTTTATTAAATTGTGTATTTTTTACATTAATCCAATGTAAGAAAAGCTTAATTCGCTCAAATTTTTTCTTAGGTTGAATTGTTTTTGAAATAATATGGTAAATTTTAAACGAGTCTAAAAAATAAAAATATAGTCTATTTTCATTTTTTTTTAATTCGGTAAAGGAGTATTGAAATAAGCTTTGATTATATGCGATTGGAAAAAATGATAGAATTTGTTCAGAGATAAATGGCTCGCCTAAAGGTACAAAAGATTTTAGTTTATTAATGTCACTAGAAATTTGACGTTTAACAATCTTTCGTTTTTTTTGATTTTTATTTTTTTCAAAATAAATACCAGGACTACGAATAATTTGACTCACAATAACTCGTTCACAACCATTAATGATGAAAGTTGCTGACGTTGTCAATAATGGTAAATTAATAATAGGGAATTGATTATGATAACGAACACTATTTAATTTTTTATTTCTAATTTCAAGAGGAATCACTAATTGTGCCGCATAATTGGCAGTATATTTTTTTGCCCTAATGATATTATAAATCGGTTTCACCAAACTATATTCATGCCCAAATAAGATATATTCAGTATTATAACTAAAATCATGGATTCGCGAAAACATAGCCAATTCTTCATTCAATCCTTGAGCGATAAACCAACAAAAACTTACTCGTTGCATTTCTATAAAATCAGGCAGAGCAGTTATATAATTCATCGATTGTTTCATAATCTTTGAGAATAATTATTTTTAAATTTTTATGAAGAGATGAGAACGTTTAAGAAAATTTAAAATTTATATCCAAATTTTCTTAACCAAACGTTCTGCTAATTTTAAAAGGTTTTAATTTTAAACAGCTTTAAATTGAGTAGTTAATTTTGATTTTCTACGAGCTGCTGTATTCTTATGAAAAACATTTCGTTTTGTACCTTTATCAATCAAACTATAAAGTGAATTTAAAATAGTTTGAGATTTTTCTTTATTTTCTGTTGTTTTATCTACTTTATAAATTTCTAAACTATTTAGAAACATTTTTGTTAAAGTTCGAACAGAAGTTTTATAGAATCGGTTTTGTATACGATTTCGTTTAGCAATTTCAATACGTTTTTTTGAAGATTTGTTATTAGCCATATATATATTTGTAAATCCTATGAGTTTTGAATGGAATATTTGTATTTACTCAAATATTAATATATTCATTATAAAATTGAAAGTTTTTCGACCAAAAAAATTTTATCTTATGAAAGTTTTTATAAAACCTTGATAAGATAAAATTTTTTAGGTAGTGTAATCATAATATAAATACTATTAAAAATTAATTAATTTTATTAAAATCTTTATGGCAAAAAATAAAGGTACTCGCATTCTAATAACATTAGAATGTACAGAATGTCGTTCAAACACAAATAAACGTTCAGCCGGTGTTTCGCGTTATACAACACAAAAAAATCGTCGAAATAATCCTGAACGAATTGAACTAAAAAAATATTGTCGTCATTGTAATAAACCGACTAATCACAAAGAAATCAAATAAAATATGTTAAAACAAAAATTATCGCCTTTAAGTATTAATCAAAAAATTGATTATAAAGATATTGATTTATTAAAATTATTTATCACAGAACAAGGAAAAATTTTACCACGCCGCGCTACAGGAGTAACAGTTCAACAGCAACGTCAAATTGCAAAAGCAATTAAAAGAGCCCGTGCATTAGCATTACTACCATTTGTGGCACAAAATTCTATTTAAAATATTAAATTTTTAATATTTTAAATAGAGTGTGAAAATAAATTAAAAAACAATATATAATAATGTATTGAAAACTCATAGTTACTTAATACGTTTTTATAAACTATTTTTTATTTTTTGTGAGAGTTTCATAGATTTTCGTCTCCCAAAAGGAGAAAGTCAATGGCAATAAGCTCAACGGAGCGTCGTGCAAAAAATGTACAAATTTTTGTAGAAAAAGACGCTGTGGAAACTAGTTTCGAAAAATGGGCCAAACCCGGACATTTTTCACGAACTTTAGCTAAAGGTCCAAAAACAACTACTTGGATTTGGAATTTACATGCTGACGCACATGATTTTGATAGTCAAACTAATTCATTAGAAGAAGTTTCACGTAAAATTTTTAGTGCGCATTTCGGTCAATTAGCAGCAATCTTTTTATGGATTAGTGGTATGCACTTCCATGGTGCATATTTCTCAAACTATTCTGCGTGGTTATCTGATCCAATCGGTATCAAACAAAGTTCACAAGTTGTTTGGCCAATTGTAGGTCAAGAAATTTTAAACGCTGATGTAGGTGGTAACTTCCAAGGTGTACAAACAACATCAGGTTGGTTCCAAATGTGGCGTGCAGAAGGTATTACTAGTGAAGTAGAATTATACTGGATTGCAATCGGTGGATTAGTAATGTCAGCATTAATGTTATTTGCTGGTTGGTTCCACTACCACAAAGCAGCTCCAAAATTAGAATGGTTCCAAAATGCGGAATCTATGATGAACCATCATTTAGCTGGTTTATTAGGTTTAGGTTGCTTATCATGGTCTGGACACCAAATTCACATTGCATTACCAATTAATAAATTGTTAGATGCAGGTGTATCACCACAAGAAATCCCATTACCTCATGAATTTTTAATTAACCGTGAATTAATGGCACAGTTATACCCTAGCTTTAGTAAAGGTTTAGCACCATTCTTTAGCGGTCACTGGGGCGAATACTCAGATTTCTTAACTTTCAAAGGTGGTTTAAACCCAGTAACGGGTGGTTTATGGTTAAGTGACATTGCTCACCACCATTTAGCATTATCGGTTCTATTCATTTTTGCAGGTCACATGTACCGTACTAATTGGGGTATTGGTCATAGTATGAAAGAAATTTTAGAAGCTCATAAAGGTCCTTTCACTGGTGAAGGCCACAAAGGTTTATATGAAATTTTAACAACTTCATGGCATGCACAATTAGCTATTAACTTAGCTATGATGGGTTCATTAAGTATTATTGTGGCACACCACATGTATGCAATGCCTCCATATCCGTATATCGCAACAGATTATGCAACACAATTATCATTATTCACACACCACATGTGGATTGGTGGATTCTGTGTAGTAGGTGGTGCAGCTCACGGTGCTATCTTTATGGTACGTGATTATACACCAGCTAATAACTATAACAATTTATTAGATCGTGTATTACGTCACCGTGATTCAATTATCTCGCACTTAAATTGGGTTTGTATTTTCTTAGGTTGTCATGCATTTGGATTCTATATCCATAATGATACAATGCGAGCTTTAGGTCGTCCACAAGATATGTTCTCAGACAAAGCCATTCAATTACAACCAATTTTTGCTCAATGGATTCAAAATATCCATTTATTAGCACCTGGAACAACAGCTCCAAATGCACTAGCAACAACTAGTTATGCTTTCGGTGGTGATGTTGTTGAAGTTGGTGGAAAAATTGCTATGATGCCTATTAAATTAGGTACTGCTGATTTCATGGTACACCATATTCATGCATTTACTATTCACGTAACAGTATTAATCTTATTAAAAGGTGTACTTTACGCACGTAGTTCAAAATTAATTCCAGATAAAGCGAATTTAGGTTTCCGTTTCCCTTGTGATGGTCCTGGTCGTGGTGGTACTTGTCAAAGTTCTAGTTGGGATCATGTATTCTTAGGTTTATTCTGGATGTACAATTCAATTTCAGTAGTAATCTTCCACTTCAGTTGGAAAATGCAATCTGATGTATGGGGTACAGTTACTCCAGATGGAAGTATTTCACACATTACAGGTGGTAACTTTGCTCAAAGTTCGATTACTATTAATGGTTGGTTACGTGATTTCTTATGGTCACAAGCTTCTCAAGTAATTCAATCATATGGTTCAGCATCGTCTGCATATGGTTTAATCTTCTTAGGCGCACATTTCATTTGGGCATTTAGTTTAATGTTCTTATTTAGTGGTCGTGGTTACTGGCAAGAACTTATCGAATCAATTGTATGGGCACATAATAAATTAAACTTCGCTCCAGCAATTCAACCTCGTGCTTTAAGTATTACTCAAGGTCGAGCAGTTGGTTTAGCGCACTATTTATTAGGTGGTATCGGTACAACTTGGGCGTTCTTCTTAGCGCGCGCATTATCAATTACTTAATTGTAAACAAACTTTACAATTTAGATTTTATTTACAACTATAAATTATATAAAAAGGCATCTGAAGATTATGGCAACTAAATTTCCAAAGTTTAGCCAAGCCCTTGCACAAGATCCAGCAACTCGACGAATTTGGTATGGTATAGCTACTGCTCATGATTTAGAAGCACATGATGGAATGACTGAAGAAAATTTATATCAAAAAATCTTCGCGTCACATTTTGGCCATTTAGCTATTATATTCCTTTGGACAGCTGGAAACTTATTCCATGTAGCATGGCAAGGAAACTTCGAACAATGGGTTCTTAAGCCCTTAAAAACAAAACCAATTGCACACTCAATTTGGGATCCTCATTTTGGTGAATCAGCATTAAAAGCATTTAGTAAAGGTAATACTTACCCAGTAAATATTGCATTTTCTGGTGTTTATCAATGGTGGTATACAATTGGATTTAGAACAAATCAAGAACTTTATGCAGGTTCTGTTGGTTTATTAATCTTATCTTGTGTTTTATTATTTGCAGGATGGTTACATTTACAACCGAAATTCCGTCCAAGTTTATCTTGGTTTAAGAATAATGAATCACGTTTAAACCACCATTTATCAGGTTTATTAGGTGTAAGTTCATTAGCATGGACTGGACATATTGTACACGTAGCAATTCCAGTTTCTCGAGGTGTACACGTTGGTTGGGATAACTTCTTAACAACGCCACCACACCCAGCAGGTTTAACACCATTCTTTACAGGTAACTGGACAGTATATGCTGAAAATCCAGATAGCGCGTCACATGTATATGGGACAAGTGAAGGTGCTGGTACTGCAATTTTAACATTCTTAGGTGGATTCCACCCACAAACACAAGCGTTATGGTTAACTGATATTGCTCATCACCAATTAGCAATTGCTGTTGTGTTTATTATTGCAGGTCACATGTATCGAACAAACTTTGGTATTGGTCACAATATGAAAGAAATTCTTGATGCTCACCGTCCTCCTGGTGGTCGTTTAGGTGCAGGTCATGTTGGTTTATTCGAAACAATTACTAATTCGTTACACATGCAATTAGGTTTAGCTTTAGCATCATTAGGTGTAGCTACTTCATTAACTGCGCAACATATGTATGCATTAACACCTTATGCGTATTTATCAAAAGATTTTACTACAGAAGCTGCTTTATATACACATCACCAATATATTGCTGGTTTCTTAATGGTGGGTGCATTTGCTCACGGTGCAATTTTCTTTGTTCGTGATTATGATCCAGAATTAAATAAAAATAATGTTTTAGCTCGTATGTTAGAGCATAAAGAAGCTATTATTTCACATTTAAGTTGGGTGTCATTATTCTTAGGTTTCCACACATTAGGATTATATATCCATAATGATACTGTAGTTGCTTTTGGTCAACCAGAAAAACAAATTTTATTTGAACCAGTGTTTGCGGAATATATTCAAGCAGCATCTGGTAAAGCAGTATATCAATTTAATGTATTATTATCATCACCTACTAGTCCAGCAACTGTTGCAGGTAATCAAGTATGGTTACCAGGTTGGTTAGATGCTATTAATAATAACAAAAATGATTTATTCTTAAAAATTGGTCCTGGTGATTTCTTAGTACACCATGCTATTGCTTTAGGTTTACATGTAACAGCATTAATTTTAGTAAAAGGTGCTTTAGACGCACGTGGTTCTAAATTAATGCCAGATAAAAAAGATTTTGGTTACAGTTTCCCTTGTGATGGTCCTGGTCGTGGCGGTACGTGTGACATTTCTGCTTGGGATGCTTTCTATTTAGCAATGTTCTGGATGTTAAACACAATCGGTTGGGTAACATTCTACTGGCACTGGAAACACATGACAATTTGGGGTGGTAACCCAGGTCAATTTGATGAATCATCAAATTACATCATGGGTTGGTTACGTGATTACTTATGGTTAAATTCATCACCATTAATTAATGGTTATAACCCATTTGGTATGAACAACTTATCTGTTTGGTCATGGATGTTCTTATTCGGACATTTAATTTGGGCAACAGGTTTTATGTTCTTAATCTCGTGGCGTGGTTACTGGCAAGAATTAATTGAAACATTAGTTTGGGCTCATGAACGTACTCCACTTGCGAATTTAATCCGTTGGCGTGATAAGCCTGTAGCATTATCAATTGTTCAAGCACGTTTAGTTGGTTTAGCCCACTTCTCAGTAGGTTATATCTTGACATATGCGGCGTTTGTAATTGCATCAACTTCAGGTAAATACGGTTAATTAAAACCCTCGTGTTTTAAATAATTAAATAATTAAATAATAACTTAGTAACAAAATTAAATTTTGTTACTAAGTTATTAAACATACATAAATTAGATGCCAAATTAATTTTTTCTAATATATTGATTTTTACTCTATTTACTTTTAATATATATTTAGAATATCTAAACATAAATATCTAACAAAAAAACAATAAAATATAAGCTGGTGTAGCTCAATGGTAGAGCAACGGATTTGTAATCCGTAGGTTGGGGGTTCAAATCCCTTCACCAGCTATAGCATTAAAAATTAATTTGTATCTCTATCTATTATTTAATATAACAGGCTTTTTAACATATCTATCATTATCTATATACCAAAATCAAAATATCGATTATAATTAGTCTAAAACTTATTTGAGACGATAAATTAAAATTTTTATTTTTAAAATTTAAAGGAATTCTTATGGGAAATTTTATTGATAAAACCTTTACGGTAATGGCAGATATACTCTTAAAAGTTTTACCTGCAAGTAAACAAGAAAAACAAGCTTTTTCTTATTATCGAGCGGGGATGGCTGCGCAATCAAATGGTAAATACGCAGAAGCTCTAGAAAATTATTATGAAGCCTTACAAGTTGAAGAAGATCCTTATGATCGTAGTTATACTCTTTATAACATTGGGTTAATTTACGGTAATATTGGAAATAATTCACAAGCTTTAGAATATTATCATCAAGCTTTAGAACTAAATTCAAATTTACCGCAAGCATTAAATAATATAGCCGTGATTTATCATTCTTCTGGTTTAAATACGTTAACAATGGTAAATGAAGAAATTGATGATATTCAACAAGCAGAATATCGTGCATTAGCAACTGAGTTTTTTGATAAAGCTGGTGAATATTGGCGACAAGCTTTAAAACTAGCTCCAGATAATTATCCAGGAGCACGAAATTGGTTAAAAGTAAGTGGGCGATTATTTGAAGAAAATTAACTCAAATAAATTTAATATTGAAAATCAAAATTGATATTTTATTCAAGAATAATCGTTAATTTGTTGTACAATAATACATAGTTAATTAATTTTAAATTTGTTCTTATTTTCAATAAGAAATTAAATTCCGAAAGTATATTTATTCTTAAATATTTAAATATGTTAAGTCAAAATGGTAGAAACTAAAGAAAATAAAGGTTACGTTTGTCAAATTATTGGTCCAGTATTAGATATCCAATTCCCTGATGGTTGTTTACCTCCAATTTACAGTGCAGTTAACATCACAGCTAGCGATGGCAGTATTATTGTTGTAGAAGTACAACAGTTATTAGGTGATAACAAAGTACGTGCTGTATCAATGCGTTCAACAGACGGTTTAAGACGTGGTGTTGAAGCTGTTGATTGTGGTGCTCCAATTAATGTTCCAGTTGGTGTAACAACTTTAGGTCGAATTTTCAATGTTATTGGTGAACCAGTAGATGAACAAGGTGACGTTTCTTACGACGAAACTTTACCGATTCACCGTGATGCTCCAGCATTTACTGAATTAGAAACAAAACCATCAATTTTCGAAACTGGTATTAAGGTAGTTGATTTATTAGCTCCATACCGTCGTGGTGGTAAAATTGGTTTATTTGGTGGTGCAGGTGTAGGTAAAACTGTATTAATTATGGAATTAATTAATAACATTGCTAAAGCTCACGGTGGTGTATCTGTATTTGGTGGTGTAGGTGAACGTACACGTGAAGGTAATGATTTATACGAAGAAATGAAAGAATCTGGTGTAATTAACGAGAGTAATTTCCCAGAATCTAAAGTAGCTTTAGTATATGGTCAAATGAATGAACCTCCAGGTGCACGTATGCGTGTAGGTTTAACTGCTTTAACAATGGCAGAATACTTCCGTGATGTTAACAAGCAAGATGTTTTATTATTCATCGATAACATCTTCCGTTTCACACAAGCAGGTTCTGAAGTATCAGCTTTATTAGGTCGTATGCCATCAGCTGTAGGTTACCAACCAACATTAGCTACTGAAATGGGTGCGTTACAAGAACGTATTACATCTACAACACAAGGTTCAATTACGTCAATCCAAGCGGTATACGTACCTGCCGATGATTTAACAGATCCAGCTCCAGCAACAACATTTGCTCACTTAGATGCTACTACAGTATTATCACGTAATTTAGCAGCTAAAGGTATTTACCCAGCGGTAGATCCATTAGATTCTACATCAACAATGTTACAACCAAACATTGTAAGTCCAATTCACTACGAGACTGCTGAAACAGTAAAAGAGACTTTACAACGTTACAAAGAATTACAAGATATTATTGCAATTTTAGGTATTGATGAATTATCTGAAGAAGATCGTTTAACAGTAGCTCGTGCACGTAAAGTTGAACGTTTCTTATCACAACCATTCTTCGTAGCTGAAATCTTTACAGGTTCACCTGGTAAATACGTAAGTTTAGAACAAACTATTAAAGGTTTTACAATGGTTTTAAACGGTGATTTAGATGATTTACCAGAACAAGCGTTTTATCTTGTAGGAGATATTGACGAAGCAGTTGCAAAAGCAGAAACTCTAAAATAAAGGAGTAATAATTTTATGGTTCTAAATATTCGCGTACTTACTCCAGACAGAATAATCTGTTCAACAACAGCTGATGAAGTTGTGTTACCAGGCTTAACTGGTCAAGTCGGTATATTAGATGGTCATGCTGCTTTAATTACAGCTTTAGACACAGGTTTACTACGAATTAAACTAGATAATAAATGGACACCCATTATTTTATGTGGTGGTTTAGCTGAAATCGATGATAATCGAGTTACAGTTTTAGTTAATGATGTAGAAGAACTTGCGTCGGTTGAATTAAACGAAGCTACACAAGAACTAGAAAAAGCAACACTAGCCGTAGAAAATGCTGACACTAGTAAAGCAAAACTTGATGCATCGATTGAATTAAAAAAAGCAACAGCTCGAGTTGAAGCTATAAACTATTTATCATAAAAATTTATAAAACTAAATTAATTTAATTTAGTTTTATATTCCTTTAATAAGTTATGTGTAAGTTTTGATGTTCTTAAAACGAAAAGTTTCATTAAACTTTAGTAAAAATTTTTAACGAAGCAAAATCCTTATATATGATAACAAATTCCGATTTTAATTTTCAAGAAAATGAAGCCGCTACGTTAGAATTACCTTTTTCAGAACATATTGAAGAATTACGGCAACGACTTTTTCATATTGTTTGGATTGTATTAATATTAACTTGTGCTGCGTTTTTTGAAGTTAAATTTTTAGTTAAAATACTAGAACTCCCCGTTAGTAATGTTAAATTTTTTCAATTATCGCCGGGAGAATATTTTGTCTCTACTGTAAAAATTTCTTTTTATACAGGACTATTATTTGGAACCCCATTTGCGATAGGACAATTAATTTTATTTTTATTACCTGGACTAACAAAAAAAGAAACAAAAGTTATTTTACCATTGTTAATAAGTGCTTTATGTCTCTTTGGCTTGGGACTAGCTTTTTCGTATTATGCTTTAATACCTGCAGCTTTAAATTTCTTTTTAAGTTACAGTGACGAAGTTATTGAACCGCTTTGGTCGTTTGATCAATATTTTGAATTTATTCTTGTCTTATTCTATAGTACGGGACTTGCTTTTCAAATTCCAATTATTCAAATTTTATTGGGATTATTAAATATTGTCTCTGCTAAACAAATGATTACTTCATGGCGATACGTTATTTTAGTTTCAACAATTATTGGGGCAGTTTTAACACCTTCTACCGATCCATTAACGCAAGTGTTGCTTTCATCAGCAATATTATTGTTATATTTTTCTGGGGTAGGGATCCTGCTTTTAATAAAAAAATAATTTATATATATACTTAAAAAGTATTTAATTCATGGCAACTAACAAGTTTTTTAAAAGTCTTTTATTTACTTTAACAATTGCTGTAAGTGTATTTGGATTTTCTATTGAAAATTCTTTCGCGTATCCTGTATTTGCACAACAAGGTTATTCAAACCCACGAGCAGCAAATGGGAAATTAGCCTGCGCAAATTGTCACTTAAATCAAAAAGCAATTGAAATTGAAGCACCTCAAGCAGTACTTCCAAATTCTGTATTTGAAGTTGAAGTTAAAGTACCTTACGATACTTCACGTCAACAAATTGGTGCAAATGGTAAAAAAGCCGATTTAAATGTAGGTGGTATTGTAATTTTACCAAACGGATTTAAATTAGCACCAAAAAATCAAATTCCTCAAGAAGTAAAAACAAAAAATAAAGGTGTATTTATCTCACCATATAGTACAGAATTTGATAATATCTTAGTAGTTGGACCAATTGCAGGTAAAACACACCAAGAACTTATCTTCCCTGTAGTAGCACCAGACCCAGCTAAAGATTCAGATGTTAAATACTTAACATACCCATTATATGCTGGTGGAAACCGTGGCCGTGGTCAAGTATATCCTACTGGTGAAAAAAGTAATATTAATAGTTTCGGTGCAGTTCAAGCAGGTCAAATTTCTGATGTTGCAACAACTGAGAAAAACGAATCTACTATTACAATTACTAGTTCAGATGGTACAGTAACTTCACAGGTTGTTCCAGCTGGCTTAAAATTAACAGTAAAACAAGGTGATGTTGTTAAAACTGATCAAGCCTTAAACATCGATCCAAATGTAGGTGGTTTTGGTCAAGAAGAAACTGAAATCGTGTTACAAAAACCAGAACGTATTATTGGTTATTTAGCATTCTGTTTCAGTGTTTTATTAACACAAGTTTTCTTAATTTTAAAGAAAAAACAATTTGAGAAAGTTCAAGCTGCAGAACTTAACTTCTAAATTAAAAAAAGGAATGACAAATTTTAGACGTCATTCCTTTTTAATTTTTATAATTTACAAATTAGAAGATGTTTTCTTCTTCGTGAACTAAGATTGAACAATCAGATGTTGCAAGAGCAACACAAGTTAAAACCCAACCTTTACCCATTTGCTCATCATCTAAGAATGATTGCTCAGATTGGTCCACAGTACCTTCAGTAACGATACCTACACATGTTGAACATGCACCAGCACGACAAGAGTATGGTAACTCAACACCAGCACCTTCAGCAGCATCTAAGATAGTTTCTGAATCACCACATGAAACTGTTTCGTTAAGTTCGTATTCTTCGCTAATTAATGTAATGTTGTAAGTTGACATAAGTATCCTTAAAAAAATTTAGTATAAAGTTATTATTACTTTACTATATATGATTATACTACGTAAAGTAATTAAAATTAAAATTTTATAAACTTTTAATTTTATTTAAAAGATTGTTTTAAGCGACTTGCTTTTCCTTTTAAGTTTCGTAAGTAATATAACTTAGAACGACGAACTTTTGAAGACCGTAAAATTTGAATCGAATCCACTTTTGGAGAATGAATTAAGAAGATTCGTTCTACCCCAATACCTTGTAAAACTTTTCGTACGGTAATTGTTGTGTTAATTGAACTATTTTTTTTAGCAATAACTGTTCCTTCATAAAATTGAACACGTTCTTTATTACCCTCAATAATTTTAACACCAATTTTAACGTTATCACCAATTCGAATAATTGGTAAATCACTTTTAATAAAACTTTTGTGTAAATTATCAATGGCTTGTTGTTTATTTAACTTAACCATAAAACTTTTATATTTTAATAATTTATTATTAGCAATACTACAAATATACTGTCAAAAAAACAATATTAAAAATTAGGTAAATGCATCCGACTGGGTTCGAACCAGTGATGTTCCATAGGAAAACGGATTATGAGTCCGGTGCCTTCAACCACTCGGCCACAGATGCATAGATGGAACTGATGGGAATCGAACCCACGTCCATTTAAATTTTATTAAAGCACTCATTCACAGGCATAGTTCAAAAAAGAACAAGATATAAGAATATTCTAAACTATAAAAAAAACAAAAGTCTAGTTATAGTGAACAAAGAAATTTAACAAATATATTAGATATTAAACCGCAAAGCTTAAAGAGTTAGAAAAACTCTTGTTTACTTGTTTGAAGTTAAAAGGAATTATGTTGTTAGCATTTATTATAAAATTGTATGTTTTTTACGAAGAATAACGGCTTCGACCTGCATCATACTTTACTTAAGTTTTAAATGTCAAAACCAAATCAGCCCCAGTAATTTTAATAATCTAAACCCACTAATAAAATAAGCATGAAGGGAATCGAACCCCCGACTTTCAGAATCGGAATCTGATGCTCTATCCACTGAGCTACATGCTTAAAAAATTATTTAAAGATTTCGAAATAAAATTTTATCGAAAATATTCTCTTAGTATTTTATCATAACATCAAAAAATGTGATCTGGCAAGATTCAATTGATATTATTTTACAATTAAGTTCAATTCGATTTTAATTGAATTGAACTTAGAAGAATATTGTTAGATTTAGTAATAAATTTTACCACCACCCCATTTCTCACTCACAATTCGTGGTGATAACATGATGTGACCAGCAATTGAATATAAATCTTCATCCGTTAACGAACGCATACGTGGATAAATATCAGCACTCTTAATACTAGGGTGTACTTCAGCGATCGAATCTAAACCATCATATGTTGTTGGGTTTTTCATGTAATCAACTAAAGCGTTAATATTATCACGACGTGGAGTTGCTAAGCTTAATCCTTCAGGATCTAAACCAACGTTAGGATTTGTCTTTGTAATACCACCAGTGTGACATGCACCACAAGTTGCATTGAATAGACGTTTACCACGTTTTACTTGTTCTGGCGTTAATACTGTTGTAGTACCCGCAGAATCTACAACAACAGTTCTTGTAGCTTCATCTAAATCGATAGCAGAAGCTGTTGTAACAAAAATGTTAAAAATACCAAATAAAATTAAGACACCAAATTTAGAATATTTCTTAAACATAATTTAAAAACATTATTTATTAAATTGAAACCAAGAAAATAAAGGATAGTTAATTTTACTTATTTATCCTTTTTTTTAGTTTTGCCATATTTGCGAGTAAACCTCGTAATCGAATATTTTCCCATCCGGCAACTAAAAGAGATGCGATAATTAAGACTTGACTAAACAATAAAATTGGATCTAGTCGCCATCCATGAACCATTAAAATACAACTGTATAGTAAACCAATAGTTGCAAAAAAAATATCTTCATCTCGTGCCACTTCGGGCTTAACGACTCGAAGAAAATATAATAATACTACTCCAAATCCTAAGATTAAACCTAATAAAATATTTGGCCCAAAACCAATGTTTATCATAAGTAATTCTATAAAGATTTTAATTAATTATAAATATAATATTTATAATTTTAATTAAGAACGTGAGATACGATCACTTTTACTGATAATAACTAAAGCACCTGCAATTGCACCGACTACTACGGCACCTGCAACTAAACTAGATATAAAATTTGATAATGAAGCTGTCATTTCTAATCCCGTTTTTTAAATTAAAAATAATAAGATTGACCACAATACTAATTGTATCAGCTTTTTTAAAAAAAACATAATTAATATTTATAGGAAAACCCTTTATATCTATATTATAGTAAAAGTACTATTAAATAATTAATTTAAATTAAAAAAAATTTTAGTAAAGGTATAGTAATAATACAAATTGTTAATTCAATCTTTATGCTGCTATCTTACGATCCTGACAAAATAAGTTGTTTTAAAATTTTATTAAAAACTATACCCGTAATATACAATACTAAATTTATGAAAAATAAGCAACTACTAATTATAAATTAATGCCTTGTTATTTTGTACCAATTGTATTATAATTAATAATAAGCCCGGATAGCTCAGTTGGTAGAGCAGTGGATTGAAGATCCTCGTGTCACCAGTTCGAATCTGGTTCTGGGCATTTTATATCTAATCAGTTGATTCTACATTCAAAAATTTAGTTCTACTGGAATCAAACATTAAATCAACAGTTCCAACCGGACCGTTTCGTTGTTTTGCAATAATTAATTCAACATTATCTATCGAATTTAAATTTTCTGAAGATTCATGAGAATTATAATAACTTTCTCGATATAACATTAATACTAAATCAGCATCCTGTTCAATCGAACCACTTTCACGTAAATCTGATAAAATAGGCCTTTTGTTTATACGATTTTCAACATTCCGACTTAATTGTGATAAGGCAATAATTGGAACATTAAATTCTCGTGCAAGGTTTTTTAATGAACGAGTTATTTGAGATAATTCTTGTGTTCGATTATTTGTACCAAATTTACTATTTTGCATTAATTGTAAATAATCGATAATAATTAATCCAAGTTGATTTTGTTCAAAAAGTATTTTTTTAATTTTAGATTTTATGTCTTGAATCGAAGGATTTGAAGTATCATCAATAAAAAATGGTAAAGAAGATAAATTTTTAATACTAGAATTTAATTTTACCCAATCTTCTTTATAAAGATTTCCAGTTTTTAATCTTAAATTGGTTATATCAGTTTCATTCGTTAATAATCGATAAGTTAATTGTTCTTTAGACATTTCTAAACTGAAAAATAAAACAGGAAAATTAGAATTTTTAATAACATTTGATCCAATATTTAATGCTAAAGCAGTTTTTCCCATAGATGGCCGACCCGCGATAATAATTAAATCAGATTTTTGAAAACCTTGGGTAAATGAATCTAAATCAAAAAACCCAGAAGAAACACCTGATAAAGATGGTTTTAAAGCTTTTTGCTTTAGCTCTAAAAAAACTTGGGAGAATAATTCAGCACTACTTGTTATTTTTTGAATTTTAATTTGATTTGTAATATTAAAAATATCAACTTCTAAGTCAGACAATATTGATTCTAATGAAATATTAGTTACATAAGCGGAATTAATAATTTCATATCCTAATTTAATTAATGAGCGACGTAAAAACTTATCGTGGATTAATTTTATATAATCTTCTAAATATAATAAATTTGGGACATAATTAATTAATTCAGTTAAAACTTGAGTTCCACCAATATCATTTAATCGACCATTATCTTGGAGAAATGTATTCAAAGTTACAATATCAATTGGAATTTTCTGACTATACATTTCAATTATAGATTGATAAAGTTCTTGATGATTTTTAAAATAAAACGTTTCAATTTTCACACTACGTAAAGTAATTTCAATTGCTTCAGAGCTAACTAATAAACTACTTAGAATAATTTTTTCAGCTAAAAAATTATGAGGTAAATATTTTTCAATTGTTAATAAATCGGAAGTTTTATTGACATTCGGCATAATTAAACTCTTTTGAATAATTTTAATTTTATTAAATATGATTTTAACTATTGCTTTTTTCGTTTATTATACTTAAAATATATATTAAGCGTCCTTAGTTCAGTTGGTAGAACGCTAGTCTCCAAAATTAGATGTCGAGGGTTCAAGTCCTTCAGGGCGCGTTTCTCTTATATATAAGAGGTTTATATTTTTTAGATAGAATTTATACTTAAAAAGCAATCCGTAATTAATTTCTTTGTAATATCAAAACTCATATTTGATTTCAAGAAATTATTTTAGCTTTAAATGAAAACAAAACCTTTTTTTAATTAAAAGGTAGTTCACAAATTCATTTATATTTAAAATTGAATTTATAAAGCGATAAATTTATATGGCTAAAAAAGTAACAGCATTAATTAAATTAGCTTTACCAGCAGCAAAAGCAACTCCAGCACCTCCTGTAGGTCCCGCCTTAGGTCAACATGGTGTTAATATTGCAGCTTTTTGTAAAGAATATAATGCAAAAACTAATGATAAAACTGGTCTTATTATTCCAGTAGAAATTTCAGTGTACGAAGATAGAAGTTATACTTTTATTCTTAAAACGCCACCAGCATCAGTATTATTAGCAAATGCTGCAAAGATTAAAAAGGGTTCATCAACACCTAATCGAGTGAATGTTGGTTCAATTACTAAAGCTCAATTAGAAGAAATTGCAAGCATTAAATTACCAGATTTAAATACTACAAAACTGACTAGCGCAGTAAAAATCGTTGAAGGAACTGCCCGAAATATGGGTATTTCTATAGCAGATTAATTTGTAAGTAATAAATTTTTATTGGAAAAATTTTATGCAAAAAGTTTCACGTCGTCATCAACAGAATCAGGAAAAAACAAAAAATATTCTTTTTAATAGTCTAGAAGAAGCTATTAAAGTCTTAAAAGAAACAGCAACAGCAAAATTCATTGAAAGTGTTGAGTTACATGCTAACTTAAACATTGATCCAAAATATGCTGATCAACAATTAAGAACAACTGTAACATTACCCCATGGTATTGGAAAAGCAATTAAAATTGCTGTTTTAACAAATGATGGTAATATTGCCGAAGCTGAAGCCGCAGGTGCTGACATTGCTGGAAACACAGACTTAATTGATCAAATCAGTCAAGGTAATATTGAGTTTGATATCTTAATTGCCACTCCTGATATGATGCCAAAACTAGCAAAATTAGGTCGAGTATTAGGTCCAAAAGGACTAATGCCATCACCAAAATCAGGTACTGTTACTACAACTTTAACAGCAACTTTAGAAGATTTTAAAAAAGGTAAATTTGAATACAAAGCTGATAAAACTGGTGTTGTTCATGTAAATTTTGGTAAATCATCATTTACAGAAGTTCAACTAGTAGAAAATTTAGCAGCGTTACGAAACTCAATTGAACAAAACCGTCCCTCAGGTGTTAAAGGAAAATATTTTAAAAATATGTATATTTGCACAAGTATGGGTCCATCTATTCAATTAGATTTAGATATCTTTGAATAATAAGATAATTAAATTTAAAAACTTTAAACATTAACTCAAAATTAACAATATATTATGTCAGATAAAATTAACCAAATCGTTGAAGAATTAAAAACATTAACATTATTAGAAGCTTCAGAATTAGTAAGTCAAATCGAAGAAACTTTCGGCGTTGATGCTTCAGCTGCTGTAGGTGGTGGTGCTGTTGTTATGGCTGCTGCTGCTGCTGAAGAAGTAGAAGAAAAAACAGAATTTAATGTAATGTTAGATGAAGTTCCAGCTGATAAGAAAATTGCTGTATTAAAAGTTGTTCGTGCTTTAACAGGCTTAGGCTTAAAAGAAGCAAAAGACTTAGTAGAATCTGCTCCAAAACAAGTTCAAGCAGATATCGCTAAAGACGCAGCGGAAGATGCTAAAAAACAATTAGAAGCTGCAGGTGGTAAAGCTTCATTAACATAAAATCCTAATTTAAATTCTAATAATTTTTTAATTATTAGGATTTTACTATTATTTAGTATTTAATCAATATAACAAATAATTTTAATAATACTTAAGATAATCTTAAGTATTATTACTTATTCTTAGTCTTTAAAATTGTTGACCACGACTATATTGTAAATAAGCTGCAACAAATAGACCAAAAGCACTAACAGTGATCATTCCTAAAACAATTCCAGATAATAAAGGTTCTACCATTTATTTTAAATTCTTAATATTATAAATGTATGCTATAGTGTTAATATATATTCATAATTATTTCAACTCTTGAATTAAACTTTTAAAGTTTAGTCAATTCAAAATAATTATAAATAATAATTTTTTAGTGTAATTTTAAAATTATCTAAAACCAATAGCTGCTTGCCAAACAAAAGCTAATAGTAAAAAGAAAACAGGGACAATTGGTAAAACATCTACAATTGGGCTGAATGCTACGTATGCTTCAGGTAATCGAGCTAATAATAAACTTTCCATAATTAAAACCTCTATATATATATTTATAAAATGTTAAATATATTAAATTTAATATTATTAATTCTACTATAAAAATACGGAAAAGTTTGATTTATCTTCCAGATATTTTTTTAATTCTCGGATATTTTTATTTTCATATACAATTAATAGTAATAACTGTTAGTCTTACTCTAATATTAACAGTAAAATTTATAGAATAAAATTTAGTATGGCAGCTGCTTTTTTACCCTCAATTTTAGTTCCTATCGTTGGGATAATTTTCCCAGCATTTAGTATGGCATTATTTTTCTTATATGTTCAAACAGATGATATTGCATAAATAGTTAAACAGATTTTCAAACAAATTTTGAACTCTAAATAATTTGTTTGAAAATTTATTATTTTTTAGTCAAAATATTAAATTACTTTTAATATTCAGTAGTTTATGATTGCTGAATCTTTTTTTACTAATATTTAAATTTATTCTTAGATTAGTGTATAATTATAATCATAAGTTGATAAGACGAAAGTAAAAATTATAACTAAGGTTTACTTAAAACAAAATTTATTTAAGGATTAAAAAATATGGCCATTGCTATTGGACAAAACCAAGAACGTGGTTTATTTGATCTAGTTGATGATTGGTTAAAAAAAGATAGATTTGTCTTTGTAGGCTGGTCAGGTTTATTATTATTCCCTACTGCGTATTTAGCTACAGGTGGTTGGATGACAGGTACAACATTCGTAACGTCATGGTACACACACGGTTTAGCAAGTTCATACCTTGAAGGTTGTAACTTCTTAACTGCTGCAGTATCAACTCCTGCTAACAGTATGGGTCACTCATTATTATTATTATGGGGTCCGGAAGCACAAGGTGATTTCACACGTTGGTGTCAAATTGGTGGCTTATGGACATTTATCGCATTACACGGTTCTTTCGGTTTAATTGGCTTCTGTTTACGTCAATTCGAAATTGCTCGTTTAGTAGGTATCCGTCCATATAACGCGATTGCTTTCTCAGGTCCAATTGCTGTATTTATCTCGGTATTCTTATTATACCCGTTAGGTCAAGCTAGTTGGTTCTTTGCTCCAAGTTTCGGTGTTGCTGCAATTTTCCGATTCTTATTATTCTTGCAAGGTTTCCATAACTGGACATTAAACCCATTCCACATGATGGGTGTTGCTGGTATTTTAGGTGGTGCATTATTATGTGCAATTCACGGTGCAACCGTAGAAAACACTTTATTCGAAGATGGTGATGCTGCAAACACATTCCGTGCGTTTACACCAACACAATCTGAAGAAACATACTCAATGGTAACAGCAAACCGTTTCTGGTCTCAAATTTTTGGTGTAGCATTTTCTAACAAACGTTGGTTACACTTCTTTATGTTATTTGTACCTGTTACAGGTTTATGGACAAGTGCTATTGGTATCGTAGGTTTAGCATTAAATTTACGTGCATACGATTTCGTATCACAAGAATTACGTGCTGCTGAAGATCCAGAATTTGAAACATTCTACACAAAAAATATTTTATTAAACGAAGGTATCCGTGCTTGGATGGCTGCTCAAGATCAACCACATGAGAACTTCGTATTCCCTGAGGAGGTATTACCACGTGGAAACGCCCTTTAATAGTAGTATTGCAGGCCGCGACATTGAATCAACAGGTTTCGCTTGGTGGAGTGGAAATGCCCGTTTAATCAATGTTTCAGGTAAATTATTAGGTGCTCACGTAGCACATGCTGGTTTAATGGTATTCTGGGCTGGTGCTATGGTACTTTTCGAAGTATCACACTTTGTACCAGAAAAACCAACATACGAGCAAGGATTTATTTTAATCCAACATTTAGCAACATTAGGTTACGGTATTGGACCGGGTGGTGAAATCACTTCAACAGTACCTTACTTTGCAGTAGGTGTTATTCACTTAATTTCATCTGCGATCTTAGGTTTTGGTGGTATTTACCACTCATTATTAGGTCCAGATACATTAGAAGAATCATTCCCATTCTTTGGTTATGACTGGCGTGATAAAAATAAGATGACTACTATTTTAGGTATTCACTTATGTTTATTAGGTTTAGGTTCTTTCTTATTAGTAATTAAAGCAATGTACTTAGGTGGTGTATACGATACATGGGCACCAGGTGGTGGTGATGTTCGTTATATTACAACACCAACGTTAAACCCAATTGTAATTTTTGGTTACGTATTCCGTTCTCCATTTGGTGGTGACGGTTGGGTTGTTGCTGTAAACAACATGGAAGATGTTATTGGTGGTCACATCTGGGTTGGTATCCTATGTATTACTGGTGGTATTTGGCACATTTTCACTAAACCATTTGCTTGGGCGCGTCGTGCCTTTGTATGGTCAGGTGAAGCTTACTTATCATACAGTTTAGCTGCAATCTCATTAATGGGTTTCACAGCTGCATTATACGCATGGTACAACAACACAGCGTACCCTAGTGAATTATATGGTCCAACTGGTCCAGAAGCATCTCAATCTCAAGCATTTACTTTCTTAGTACGTGATCAACGTTTAGGTGCTAACGTATCTTCAGCGCAAGGTCCAACTGGTTTAGGTAAATACTTAATGCGTTCACCAAGTGGTGAAGTAATTTTCGGTGGTGAAACAATGCGTTTCTGGGATTTACGTGCTCCATGGGTTGAACCATTACGTGGTCCAAACGGTTTAGATATTAATAAAATTAAAAATGATATCCAACCATGGCAAGAACGTCGTGCGGCAGAATACATGACACATGCACCTTTAGGTTCATTAAACTCAGTAGGTGGTGTAGCAACAGAGATTAACTCTGTAAACTACGTATCACCTCGTTCATGGTTATGTTGTTCACACTTCTTCTTAGGTTTCTTCTTCTTAATTGGTCACTGGTGGCACTCAGGTCGTGCTCGTGCGGCTGCTGCTGGTTTCGAAAAAGGTATTAACCGTGCTAACGAACCTGTATTATCAATGCGTCCTATTGATTAATTCAGTTTTATTAGATTTATATTTTTTGTTCAAATATTATTTGAACAAAAAATATAAAAATAAACTCTAATAAAGAAAAACAAGAATAACTAATTTTTTTTAATTTACATTAATTTAATTTTAAGATAAAAAATTTTTATTGGGTTACCTGGGACTCGAACCCAGAACAAATCGGTTAAAAGCCGAGTACTCTACCATTGAGTTAGCAACCCTACAATTATATTATCATAAAACACAATAAAAATTAAACCTTTTACAAGAAAAAAACTTTAGATATAGTAACTAAAATATTATTTAAAATAATATATTTACTTTATAAATTTTAAAGTAAAATAACAAGTAACATTATAAGTTATTTTGTTATTTGCAATTTTAATAAAAATTTATAAATTAAGGATTTGAAAAATGGTTAATTGGCAAGTTATAGGTCAGCTAATAGCAACAGGTGCTATTATGTTGTCAGGTCCGGCAGTAATTGTATTATTAGCTTTAAAAAAAGGTAATCTTTAATACTCTTAATCTTTCGATCATCAATATAAAAAATTTTAAAACATATATATGATAACTTTATTAGTAGCTTTACTAGTCTTAATTTCATTAGGTTTAGTTGTAACTGTACCTGTAGCTTTAGCTACTCCAGGTGAATGGGAAGTTTCTAAAGGTAAATTTAATAGATTTTTCCAAATTTGGGTTTTCCTTGTGATTGTTATTGCCGCTGCTGACGGTATTTCATCGTCAATTTAGTGTATCTAGAAATTATAGTATAAACTATAATTTCTAAAAAATAACCTATTGACAGAAATGCTAGGATACTGTAATGTATTGTACAGTATCAGGGTGTTAACTAATTAGGTTAGCTCTTGTGCGGGCGTAGCTCAGTGGTAGAGCGCAACCTTGCCAAGGTTGATGTCGCGCGTTCGAATCGCGTCGCCCGCTCTCTGGTTTAATAAAACTAGAACTATGATACTAATCTGCCCCCATCGTCTAGAGGCCTAGGACAGCTCCCTTTCACGGAGCAGACAGGGATTCGAATTCCCTTGGGGGTAATTTTTTATATATTCATTAAATTATAATATTACAATAATAATCGTTTTAAGTTTGACGATAAAAAATTAATCAGATTAAATTAAATCGATTCATTATGAACCGATTCAATTTTTTATTACTCAAGATCTTTACGATTTGGATTTCGTGACGGATCACTTGAAAGAAAACCAAAAATAAATAACGAAACAAAAAAGATTACAGTTGTATAAACTAAAATTTTTAAAGTTAACATGCAATTTTTCCTAGGAACTGTTTTTAATAATATTAATTATACTAAAATATAAGAATTCTGAATAATTTAATTAAGAGAAAGTTATTTCTTTATTCTCTTATCTACTTTTTTTAATGCATATGGGTAAACTCTATAAGCTGATATTTCAACAGATGTTTTTATATCAGATTCATCAAGATTTGATTTTTTTGAACAAAGATAACCCTCAACCATTAAATAATCACCTCGGTCATAATAACGTGATATATCATAAGCTAATGTACCCCAACTAGAAACTTTACAGAGTGTATATTTATGATTACGGAATTGATGAAATTTACCAATAAACTCACAATACATGATCTCGTTATCACAAAAACTAGATTTTGGTTCAGTACAAACTCTTATAATAAAATGTGAATAATTCATCCTAAAAAAAATTTATTTTTAATAGTTATTGAAAATTTTGAAAAATAAACTTAAAGAATAAAAACCATAAATAGTTTGTTGATTTTATAAACATTAATAAAACCAACAAACTTAAGTTAATATTAATTAGATAACTAAATTTTTCTGTTTTTGAACATCTTCAAAATTAATATCACGTAAACGTTTTAATAATCGAATGAAATATTCTAGGAAATAATCATCTAGTTGAACAACTTCACTTGAATCAATCTTAAATGTTTTGTATAAATCAAACGTCGATTTTGAAAAATTGTTTTCAACATTTAAAATTTCAGCAAATGCTAAACGATCACTGATATTTTGACCCCATTCAAAGAAACCAAAAAATCTACTTACAAATTTTAAAAGAAAAACAGGAATTTGTTTTACTTTTGCAGTTTGTCCTGCTAATTGTTCACATAAACTAATAATTTCCGATGAAACCCAACCTTTAGGTCCACCTAAGAAGAATGTTTTATTTACCGTTTGCGGTAATTGTAATGAACGTAAGCAGAATTTTGCAATATCTTGTGTATCCATATATGAAACACATGTTTTTTCATTAGTTACCCAAATTGGAAGATTCTCTAAGATTGGAATAGCATATTGTTCAATTAAACCTTGATAGAATCCTGTCAAACGGAAAATTGTATATGGTATTTGTGAATTTTGTAATTCAATTTCAATACCTTGTTTCATTTCCATCAACGGAATATTTGAAAATTGTTCCAAATTTTGTGTTGAACAAAAAATAAATCGTTTTATTTTTGCAGCTTTTGCTGATTCAATTAAAGCTAATTTACCATCCCAATCAACTGTTTTTAATGCATCTTCATCAGAAGGTCGACTAGTAGAAGCATCAATAACAGCAGTAATACCTTGCAAACAAGGTGGAATAGTTTCAGGGATACTTAAATCTCCATATACTAATTCTGCACCCCATTCTTTTAAAAAATTTGCTCGACGAAAATTTCTTACTAAACAACGTACAGGATAACCTTTCGTTAAAGCTTGTAAAACAATTTGACGACCTAAAGTCCCTGTACCACCAACAACAAGTAAACTCATAAATAATATTTAATTACGTTTTTATGAAAGTTTAATCAAAAACTGTACTTTGTAAAATATCTTGAGCTTCAATATTTACTAGTTCTTTTTTTGTTAAAACTTGACCACGACTATCAAAAATCCGATTTGCTTGACGCATACGAGCACGATCTAAAGCATTTTTTACACTTCGTGCATTTGCAAATAAAGGTTTATGTTTACGACGTGTAATATATTCGCTCAATGCTACTTCTGCATCAGGTGTTAATTGATACTGTTGATCTTGTAACATTAATTTTGAGATTTGTAATAATTCATTAACAGTATAATCTGGGAAATCAATATGATTAGCAATCCGTGATGATAAACCTGGATTTGATTCATAGAATTTATCCATAGGTTCTTTATAACCTGCTAAAATTACAACTAAATCATCTCGTTGGTTTTCCATAACCTGTAATAAGATTTCAATAGCTTCTGAACCATAATCACGTTCATTATCTGGTTTATATAGATAATATGCTTCATCAATAAATAATACACCACCCATTGCTCTCTTAAGAACTTCTTTAGTCTTAGGTGCTGTGTGACCAATATATTGTCCTACTAAATCATCTCGTGTTACCGTTAATAAATGACCTTTTTGAACATAACCTAATTGGTATAAAATATCAGCCATTTTTAATCCTACTGTAGTTTTTCCTGTTCCAGGACTTCCAGTAAATGACATGTGTAAACCTGGACTTCCTGCTGCAATTCCTAAGTTTTTTCTTAATTTATCAATTAGTAATAACGCCGCAATTTCACGAATACGTTTTTTTACAGGAGCTAAACCTACTAGTTCCTCATCCAAAATATTTAAAATTTTTGCAATTTCAGTATTAGCATACTCTTCTTGCAAATTGATAGGTGTTGTTGCTATAGAACTCATAATAATTTTTAATAATTCAATGTAATATAATGATTTTTATATACTAAATTGATTATAGTACGATCAATTTAGTATAACAAGTACTAAATATATTTATTTAATTTATAATATACCTTGTGGGATACTTGATAAACAGATTAACGCAAAACCGGCACTTCCACAAGCACCAACGAAGAATCCACCTTTAAATTGATCCCAAGCTTTTCGTGTTTGAAGATCATTTTCACTAGTCTCGCCAGATTCTTTTTCTTCACTAAAAGTAGCTATACCATAAATAGTTAAGCCTAAAGTTAAAATAAGAATTAAACCAATAGTTGAAAGGAAACCTGCAAATAAAGCAATATCAGAATTTCGTAAAGGGCCTAATTTAGCAAAAGGACCAATTAAAAAATAGCCATGTGCTAAACCAATTTCTAAACCACGTAATAATGGAGTTAAACCAAATCGATATGCTGGTAAATTTTTTAATAAAGCTCGAGTCGCGGCTGATGACGTGATCGGTGTTGCTAAATGTCCTACAAAAGGATCATCATTATAAGGTTTAATAAAATTAGCCATAAATTTAATTTAAAATTTAATGAAATTAATAATAAAATTGTTTAAATAATCTAAGGTATTCAAAAATTTAATGAAAATTTTTACCAACCAAAATTTTTATATAGATTACTATATAATATATACTAATATACAGAAAAAATTTTATAAACTTCATTTTTATAAAACAAAAAGATTTTATGACAGTTGCTATCGATTATATTTTATTAGTAGGGTTTTCTTTCGCTGTTGCTTCAGGCTTATATCTAGGATTAAAATCAATTAAATTAATCTAATTATTTAATTTATTTTTAAAATGCAAGAAGACATCCGTCAAGACGCTATTATCGGATCTCGACGTTTTAGTAATTATTTCTGGGGAGCTTTTTTAGCCCTTGGGGGTATTTGTTTTTTACTTGCGGGGTTATCAAGTTATTTTAAAATTAATTTATTACCATTTGCTAATCCAACAGAATTAGCTTTTATTCCACAAGGTATAGTTATGATGTTCTATGGAACCTTAAGCTTATCGTTAAGCCTTTATACAGGTGCAACATTATTATGGGATATTGGAAGTGGCTATAATGAATACAATAAACTTGAAAATCTTGTTAAAATTGTTCGAAAAGGATTTCCAGGAAAAAATCGAGAAATTCTTTTAACATATCCTCTAACAAGTATTCAATCAATTGGAATAAAAATTTCGGAAGGTTTAAATCCTCAACGAAGTATTTATTTATGTTTAAAAGACGAACGAAAGATTCCTTTAACGCCGGTTCAACAACCAGATTCAATCTCAAATTTAGAAAAACAAGCCGCTGATTTGGCAAAATTTTTAGATTTAAAATTAGAAAATTTATAGCGGGTTTATTGCTTTTTATACCCGCATAATTCTATAATTGTTTTATGCGGGCATAGTTTAGTGGTAAAACCTTAGCCTTCCAAGCTAATGATGGGGGTTCGATTCCCCCTGCCCGCTTTTGATTAAACTTTTTGAATGAGCAACAATCATTTTTTATAGGAGAATATAGAATTATGTCTGGTGGATCTACTGGCGAACGTCCGTTTTCGGATATTATTACAAGTGTACGTTACTGGATTATTCATAGTATTACAATTCCGTCACTTTTCGTATCAGGATGGTTATTTATTAGTACAGGTTTAGCTTACGATGTTTTTGGTACACCACGTCCAAATGAGTACTTTACTCAAGATCGTCAACAAGTACCATTAGTAAACGATCGATTCAGTGCAAAACAAGAATTAGAAGATTTAACTAAAGGTTTATAGAGGTAAAAACACATGTCAAATAATATCAATCAACCTGTAGCATATCCAATTTTTACTTTCCGTTGGTTAGCTATTCACGGCTTAGCAATTCCTACTGTATTTTTCCTAGGTGGAATTACAGCAATGCAATTCATTCAACGATAAATTAAACGAGGTAAATTTTATGACAGGTCCAAATCCAAATAAGCAAGCTGTAGAATTAAATCGAACTTCTCTTTACTGGGGACTTCTATTAATTTTCGTTTTAGCTGTATTATTTTCAAGTTATTTCTTCAATTAATTTTATAAGTTAGGAGTTTTTTATATGGCAGGTACTGGTAGAATTCCTTTATGGCTTGTAGGCCTTGTAGGTGGTTTAGCTGTAATTACTATGCTTAGTTTATTTATTTATGGTGCATATTCTGGGTTAGGTTCATCTTTATAATAAGATGTAAAACTTAATAAAATTATAGATAAAATAAGTACTAAATTTCTTAAATAAGAATTTTAGTACTTATTTTATTTTCAAATATAAATATAAAGATAATAAGCGCTATTTTTTAACTTCTTAAAATCCATTTTTTTAATTGTCTAACTAATTTTTTCCATCCTTTCATTCGTTTATTTTTTAAACGATTTTGTTCTCGTTTTCGAGATTCTGACTCATTTAAATACGATCGTTTTCCTAACCAACCCCACCATAATCGAGGGAATTTTAAAGATTTTTGATCCTTTGTCATAATTTCAATTTGCTTTGATCCACCATCTTGCCAAGCAGTATACCCACCACTGTAAATACTATTTTGTGGTCGTTTACCTATATGAATTTCTGTATTTTCAGTTAAAAATGGAATATAAAAGTATTGACCACAAGCCGCATGTAGTAATCCTAAACAAACAAGGAAATAATGAGTTGTTATAATCATCATAAATATTGGTTGTAATAAAGCAGATTCATCAAAACGGTCGGACGGAATTAAGACCATACTATCATATGTATATAATCTATACATAATTCGAATAATTTCGCCTTCGAAAAGACTTGAAACGATAAGATACGTCCAATGCCATCGAATTAAATATGGACAATATTTTTTATTTATTCGAACAATAAATACATACATCAATAATGGAGTAATTTCTTGTAACTGACCGCCTACAAATTGCCACATAGTAGGTAAAACATTATTATAAATTGAATAATAACCTTTACTAGCTTGTACTTTAAGTGCATCCGGTAAACTTGTAACAAACATTGAAATCGGATCAATTCTATAACCATTTCGTTCACTTGCATAAACAAATGACGATTTCAAGAAATTTAAAGGGTTTTCATTGATAAATTCAAGATACATAATTTTCTGATTATTTGTATCCTCAATATAACTTTCAGTTAGTATATCATCTAAATAGCGACTTGTTAGACGGTTGTAACTTATCATATCGCCATACCAACCGATCAAATCTTTTAGATGTGTATACCATAAAAATCCTGCAAATAAGCTAATACAAGAAATATAAAATGATGTTTTTATATTATAGCGGTTTGCAAGAATTAGGAATCGAACAAAAGTAATAAAAATAAGTATATTTTCAATATCAACTAATCCAAGACCATACTGATATCGTTCTAAAAATCCTTGGAAAATAAGTTTAAGAGTTTCTGTTGAAATTTCAGTTGACACTAAAACCTCATTAAAATTCGTATTTAAATACGTATTTGGATCATCTAGGCCAAAAAAATTTAAAATGGTTTCTTGATCAATATTAATCAATAAGAGAAAAAGGTTTAATAAACTGTGCATATCTGAGTTTTCCCATTGTGAAGTAGGTTAAACATTTCTAAAATAAAAGTATTGACAAAAATCAAATTGGATTAAAAGAACGTAAATTACTAGAAAAAGCTTATCAACAAGAAAAACTAAATAATAACCTCATCTTCTCACTCCACTGATTCTTATATCACAACATAATAATAATAAAACTATACTTTCAAAAAGTACATGATGTACATTTTAAACAAAAAATCTTAATTATTAAAATTAGAATTTTTTTTTAAATAAATTTTAACATCAATAGAAAAATTATTTTTTCTTGAAAACTAAACTATTATATATATTAATAATGTTAGCTTTAAGAAATTTTTTACTAACTAGAAACTTTTAAATTTTCTTTACTTCAAATAATGAAACGTTTTAACATCTTAACTTTACTTATTGCAGTTTTAATTACATTAGCGCCAAATATGGCGTCAGCAGAAATTGGTGGATTAACAAAATGTAGTGACTCTCCTGCTTTTGCAAAACGCCAAAAATCAAGTGTAAAAAAATTAGAACAACGTATGTCTACATACGAAGCTGGTACACCACCAGCATTAGCATTAAAACAACAAATAGCACGGACGGAAGCAAGATTTGATAAATATAGCCGTTCGGAATTATTATGTGGTACAGATGGATTACCGCATTTAATTGCTGATGGACGTTGGAGTCATGCTGCCGAATTTATATTACCAGGTTTTGGTTTTATTTATATTTCGGGTTGGATTGGCTGGGTTGGTCGTAAATATGTAAGAGCTGTAAGTACAACAAAAAACCCTGCAGAAAGTGAAATTATTATTAATGTTCCATTAGCATTAAAAATTATGACAACAGGTTATATTTGGCCAATCTCGGCTTGGCAAGAATTAGTTAGTGGTGACTTAGTAGCTTTAGACGAGAACGTAACTGTATCACCTCGTTAAATTTATATTCTATTTAACTTACAATTAAAATTAATTTTATGAAAAACTTTCAAAAATATTTATCAACAGCTCCTGTTCTTTTAACTATTTGGATGACTTTTACTGCGGGATTTATTATTGAAATCAATCGATTTTTCCCAGACATGTTAGGTTTATATTTCTAATATTAAATAAAAAATTATCTGTATGAACATTTAATAATAATATATTATTATATTATTATTAAATGTTTATTATTCACCCTGAACTTTTAATAACGCAAATCCTAATGAAAGACCAAATAATGTCATAAAGAAACATGTTACTGCAGCAGTAACAATTTCTGGACTTGCATATGGGAAGATTTTAAGAATTAATGCCATAATATTTAAAAAATTTTAATTTTTACAAAGTTCCAAGAATTAAAAACCATTTCGAGCCCAAACAACTAATGCTAACGTAAACGTAAACATTGTCATTAAACCTGCCCAACCTAGACTTATAATATCCATATCTATATTTTATAATTAATTAAGAATTAGATAGTCTAAAAAATCGATGGATCTTTTAGACTATTTCTATATATTAAATTTATACAATACCGTTAGCCCAATCTACGTCAACATTTTCAATAATTAATGATGAATTATAGATTTGTAAAATAATTACTAAGAATACTAAAAATGCAACCATTACAACTCCCATAATTGGTGTTGTACCCCAACCTGGAGCAACTTTACCATATTCAGCATTTAATGGGCGTAAAATTTCACCTAATCTTGTTCTTAATGCCATAAGAAAATTTTTATAGTTTTAATAAATACGTTATAGCAATTAAAGTTTTATATTTTAAAATATCGCTTTAATTGTTAAACTTAATGTTTTAATAAAAAAGAAAATATCGAATATATATTTATAGATTCTATTAAATTAATTGAGCAAATCCTTCTATGATAAAGAAATTAAGAATGTGACAAAACTAAACTATGTTGAAAAATAATTAAACTCTAAACTTTTTCTCTTAATATTTTAACATTATTTTCTAAAATTCTGCATTTAAAGAATAATTTCTGATTAATGTTATATAATAATAAACCGATGATTCATAAATAATACAAATTCAGTATGGAAACAGCGACTATTCTTATCATTTTTGTATCAAGTTTACTTTTAGGTATCACTTCGTATTCAATTTTCACAGCTTTCGGACCAGCATCAAAAAATCTTCGTGATCCATTTGAGGAACATGAAGATTAAAAATATAAAACCATATATTTAAATATATGGTTTTATTATCGAAGAATACGCGGTGTTTCTCTGAAGAATACTGCAAAGAAAATTACCATTAACGTACCAATAAGTAAAAATGTATAAACTAATGCTTCCATTATTTAATCCTTTTTAATTTTAAATAGATTTAAAAAACAAAGACTATAAATTATACAGCACCTTGTTTCTTCGTTGACTTATCACCAAGCTTTTGGAATGCACCAAATTCAACTTGTTCTGTAACTTCTGCACCAATCCCAGTAAATACATCACGGAAGATCGTACGACCACCATGCCATAAATGACCAAAGAAGAATAATAATGCGAAGTTAGCGTGACCGTATGTGTACCAACCACGAGGGCTACTACGGAATACACCATCAGATTCTAAACTTGTACGATCAAATTCAAATACTTCACCTAATTGTGCTTTACGAGCAAATTTCTTAACAGTTGGAGCATCTTTAAATGTTTGACCATTTAATTTACCACCATAGAAATCTACAGTAACACCTACTTGCTCAATACTATATTTTGATTCAGCACGACGGAATGGGATATCTGCACGGATAATACCATCTTTATCTACTAAGATAACAGGGAATGTTTCGAAGAATGCTGGCATACGACGTACTGTTAACTCACGACCTTCTTTATCACGGAAGATTGGGTGACCTAACCACGCTTCAGCAATACCATCACCTTTATTCATTGGACCAGCACGGAATAAACCACCTTTTGCTGGGTTGTTTCCGATGTAATCATAGAATGCTAATTTATCTGGAATACGAGACCATGCTTGACTTTCAGATAAACCTTCACTTACAGATGTTTCTACTTGGCGTTCAATTTCTTGTTGGAAATAACCACTATCCCATTGGTAACGGGTTGGACCAAATAACTCAATAGGTGTTGCAGCAGCACCGTACCACATAGTACCTGAAGTAACAAAAGCAGCAAAGAAAACTGCAGAAATACTACTAGATAATACTGTCTCAATGTTACCCATACGTAACGCACGGTATAAACGTTGTGGAGGACGTACTGTTAAGTGGAAAATACCAGCAAAAATACCAAAGATACCAGCAGCAATATGGTGAGCTGCAATACCACCTGGGTTGAATGGGTTGAAACCATCGGCACCCCAAGCTGGAGCAACAGGTTGTACTTTACCAGTAATACCATATGCATCGGATACCCAAATACCAGGTCCAAATAAACCTGTTACGTGGAATGCACCGAAACCAAAACATAATAAACCAGATAAGAATAAGTGAATACCAAAAATTTTCGGTAAATCTAATGCTGGCTCACCTGTACGTGGATCACGGAATAATTCTAAATCCCAGTATACCCAGTGCCAAATTGCTGCTAAGAAACACATACCAGATAAAATAATATGTGATAAAGCTACACCCTCAAAACTCCAAATACCTGGATTTGAAACACTCTCACCAGTAATACTCCAACCACCCCATGAATCTGTAATACCTAAACGTGTCATGAAAGGCATAACAAACATACCTTGACGCCACATTGGGTTTAATACAGGATCTGAAGGATCAAAGACAGCAAGTTCATATAATGCCATTGAACCTGCCCAACCAGCAACTAAAGCGGTGTGCATTAAATGTACTGCGATTAAACGACCCGGGTCATTTAAAACAACAGTATGAACACGATACCATGGTAATGCCATAGTAATTCATTCCTTAAATTTAAATAATAGGTTTTTGACTTTCTTACAACTAAACTAGAAAAAAGTTAGCTACAATATTATTATAAGTGAAGATTGGAAAAATTATGTAATTTAATAAAATTTTATTTGATGCATTTTAAATTTAATAAAAAATTTTTTTTTTAAACAAGCTAATTAGATCGAAATCTAATTAACTTATTTTAAACTGAAGAAATCTTAGTCAATAAGAGTATATCCAGTTTTTGTTTCTGTAATTGCTTCTAATAATAAAGTCTCAGCTTCATCTGTAAATTGATTTGTATCAGTAACAATATCAATATAAGATTTACTAGTACCTAATTTAGTTAATAAAGCAGCACAGTAACTCTTAACATCAGATACAGCTAAATTATCTAACTCACCGTTAATACCCGCATAAATTAATGCTACTTGTTGAGCAACAGATAATGGAGAATTTTGAGGTTGTTTTAATAACTCACGTAAACGTGTACCACGAGCTAATTGTTTTTGAGTTGCTTCATCTAAATCAGATGCGAATTGTGAGAATGCTTCTAATTCAGCAAACTGCGCTAATTCTAATTTTAATTTACCAGCAACTTTTTTCATAGCTTTAGTTTGTGCAGCAGAACCAACACGAGATACTGAAATACCTACGTTAATTGCTGGACGAATACCAGAGTTAAATAAATCATTCGATAAGAAGATTTGACCATCTGTAATTGAAATTACATTTGTTGGAATGTATGCAGATACATCACTTGCTTGTGTTTCAATAATTGGTAAAGCAGTCATACTACCACCACCTAATGCATCACTTAACTTAGCAGCACGTTCTAATAAACGTGAGTGTAAGTAGAATACATCACCAGGGTACGCTTCACGTCCTGGAGGACGACGTAATAATAATGACATTTGACGATATGCCATTGCTTGTTTTGTTAAATCATCATAAACAACTAAAGTTGCTTTACCATTGTACATAAAGTACTCAGCTAATGCAGCTCCAGAATATGGTGCAATATATTGTAAAGTAGCAGGATCATTAGCACTCGCTGATACAATAATTGTATAGCTCATTGCATCTTTTTCCTCAAGTACATTTACAACCTGTGCTACTGTTGATGCTTTTTGACCAACACCAACATAAACACAAACAACAGATTCTGTTTTTTGGTTAATGATTGTATCTACAGCAATTGATGTTTTACCTGTTTGACGATCACCAATGATTAATTCTCGTTGACCTCGTCCAATAGGAATCATCGCATCAATTGAAGTAATACCTGTTTGTAATGGTTCACATACAGATTTACGACTAATGATACCCGGTGCCATTGCTTCTACTAAACGTGTGTCAGATGGTTCAATATCACCTTTACCGTCAATAGCTTCACCTAATGGGTTAACAACTCGACCTAAGAAGTTATCACCTACAGGAATTTGTGCAATCTTACCAGTAGTTTTAACTGTACCACCTTCTAAAATTTTACGACCTGTACCCATTAATACTACACCAACGTTATCGTTTTCTAAGTTAAGTGCAATACCTACGGTTTTATCTTCAAATTCTAAAAGCTCACCACTCATTACTTGATCAAGACCGTATACACGAGCAATACCGTCACCTACTTGTAGAACGGTACCGATGTTATCTACTTTAACATCTTGATCATACTTTTCAATTTGTTCACGGATAATACTACTAATTTCGTCTGGACGAATATTTATCATTGTATTATTTTTAAGGTAAAAAGTTAATAAAAGATTTTAGTTATTTTTAAACTTCTAGAGCAGTGTCTAGATGTTTAGCTAAAAGTTGTAATTGATTTTTAACAGTAAAATCAATTACTTTTGAATTTGTTTTAATTAAAAATCCGCCAATTAGGCTTGAATCAACAGTAATAACTAAACGAATTTCACGTGCGTTTGTTAATTCTTTTAATTTTTTAATTAAATTATTTTTTTGCAAGTTTGTAAATGCAAACGCTGTCGAAACTTCAATCATTTTAATTGAAGCTAATTCATAAACTAACTCTAGATAACTTGTAATTACCGGTTGTAATAAATTAATTCGATCTCGTTCGATTAAAACACCTAAGAATTTAGATGTTTCAGCATTTAACTCACTTCCAAAACATTTATTCAATACTTCTTGTTTTTGAGAAGCAGGAACTAACGGATTACAGAAATAATTCGTTAAGTCTGGATTTTCTTCCAAAGCTACTTCTAAATTTTGAAAATCAGCTGTAACCTGATGCATCAGATTGTTGTCAACTGAAAAATCATATAATGCACGTGCATACGGAGTTGCAACCTTTGCAGCTAAAGGATTATTACTCATAGTAAATCTCCCTCTAATTTATTAATAGTGTCATTAATTAATGCTATAGCACGGTCTTTCTTCCCGAAGGTTTCTTGAGCACGTGTTACAGTACGTTTTAAGACTAATAAGATGATTTGTTGCTTAACTTCGATAAAGACTTGTCGTTCTTTAGAACGGAAAGTTGCTAATGCACGACCAAAACGAGTTGCTAAATCTTTTTTTGTTTGAGAAGTCTCAGCGTCAAGTAAAACTTTTTTCGCCGCTATTGTCTCATTCTTTATTTCAGTAATAACTACATTAGCTTGACTTAATTGCTTCTGAGCTTCACTCAAACGTCGATTTGCTTCATTTAAGCGGTCTTCGGCATCTTGAACACCTTGGACAATACTTGTTTTACGCTCTTCTAGTAATGATCCTAAAAAGTCTTTTCCGGTATAAACTAGAATAGCAATTAAAGCAAGAACGTTAATTAGCCCAGTTTCCAAAATATCAGTATTTAAACCGATACCTTCGTGTTCAGCAACTAATGTAAAAATTTGATCAAAATTTTCCATGTTTTAAAGTTTGTGTGTAAACTGAATAAGGAAAATTACAATTAACAAAAAATTAAATTGATAATCGAGTTTCAATTTCTGCACATAGAGATTGAACAATTGTATCTAAACTATTAAGGGCAGTATTCTTCTTAACTTGAAGATCTGCTGTAATAGTATCTAATAAATTATCAATATATTTTTGAGAAATATTTAGTTCAATTTCTAAAATCTCTTTGTGAATTTTTTGTGAGTTTGTAATTTCTAATTGTGCTTCTTTACGGACGCTACTTAATTCTTCTTCGTATTGAGTAGTTAATTCGTTTGCTTGTGCTAAAATTTCAGAAGCTTTTGCAAGATTTCCTAAAATGTATTCTTTACGCTCTTCAATAACAGTCAATAACGGACTGTATAAAATTGTGTTAAGAATTAGCATTAATAGAACGAATTGAATGGCTACTAACGGTAAAGTTGCATTAAAATCAAATAATCCACCAGGACCACTTACTTCTGAACTTGAAATTAATATTGAAAAATTAACCATATAAAATCTATATGTTCTACTATAGAATTAAAAATTTTTAATAGATCGATATAGTAAACTCTATTTCGATCTATCTATTTTTTACGTAATAAACTAGCTGAAAGGGTTAGCGAATAATAACGCTAATGCTACTACTAGACCGTAAATTGTTAAAGCTTCCATGAAAGCTAAACTTAATAATAAAGTACCACGAATTTTGTTTTCTGCTTCAGGTTGACGAGCAATACCTTCAACCGCTTGACCAGCAGCATTACCTTGACCGATACCAGGACCGATAGCAGCTAAACCAATAGATAAACCAGCAGCTATAACAGAAGCAGCAGAAATGATAGAATCCATAATAAATTTTAATTAATAAATGTAAATATAAATGTAATTTTAGAAAAATCTAAAGTAGTATTAATTTACTCTAAAGCTTCTGCAATGTATGCAGCTGCTAAAGTTGAGAAAATTAAAGCTTGTACTGAACCGGCAAAAATACCTAATAACATAATTGGTAATGGAATTACCAACGGTACTAAAGCAGTTAATACAGTAATTGTTAATTCATCAGCTAAAACGTTACCGAATAATCGGAAGCTTAGTGATAAAGGTTTTGTGAAATCTTCTAAAATATTAATTGGTAGAAGAAGTGGAATTGGTTGAACATATCGTTTAAAATATCCCAATCCTTTTTTACTTAAACCTGCATAGAAATAAGCAAAAGATGTTAATAAAGCTAAGGCTACAGTTGTATTAATATCGTTTGTTGGAGCTGCAAATTCACCTTCAGGAAGTTCAATTAACTTCCATGGAACAACAGCACCTGCCCAGTTTGAGCCAAAAATAAATAAAAACAACGTACCAATGAATGGTACCCATTCTCTATAAAAACTTTCACCAAGTTGATTCTTAGCAATATCAGTAACAAAGTCAATAGCCGATTCCATAAAGTTTTGCCAACCATGTGGAATTCGATCTGCATTACTAGTACCTAGAATTGAAAAAAGTAACAAAATTGCTACTACAAACCAGATTACTACTAAAACTTGTCCATGTACTAAAAAACCAGCAATATTCCAGTAAAAATGTTTTCCAACTTCCGCCGCCGCTAATAATGTAAACGTACTTGAATAATAATTATCTGGGTACATAAAATTTAACTAATTTAGTAAATTACCCAATATTAAAAAATATACAGGAACACTAGTTATTATAACTGTTTCTAATTAGTTTTAGGTTTATTTTTATAAAAAAGCTCTACTTTAACCATTCATAACCTTTTAATTCCAATTCTTTTGCTAAATCGGCATCACCTGTTTTTATAATTTTCCCATCTTGCATTACATGAACAAAATCTGGTTTGATATAATCTAATAACCGTTGATAATGAGTAATTAAAATAATAGCTTTACTTTTATCCATAAAAGTATTGATACCATTTGAAATAATTTTTAAAGCATCAATATCTAATCCTGAATCGGTCTCATCAAGAATGGATAACTCAGAATCTAATAAAATCATTTGTAAAATTTCATTTCGTTTTTTTTCACCTCCAGAAAAACCTTCATTCACATTTCGACTTAAAAAAGCCGGTGACATATCAACAAGCTCTAATTTTTGGTTTATAATCATCAAAAATTCTAATGGGTCAATCTCGGGTTCATTTTTAGATTTTTGTTTAGCGTTATAAGCTAAACGTAAAAAATCTTCATTACTCACTCCTGGAATTTCAATTGGGTATTGAAAAGCTAAAAAAATTCCTAAATGAGAACGTTCTTCTGGCTCCAAATCTAAAATACTACTCCCTTTAAATAAAATATCACCGCTTAAGACCTCATAAGCTGGATGACCTGCTAAAACTTTTGAAAAAGTACTTTTACCTGATCCATTAGGTCCCATAATTGCATGAATTTCACCTCGATGAACTTTTAAATTTAAACTTTTTAAAATTTCATTAGTATTAATTGAAGCTTTTAAATCTTTAATTTCTAAAATTGGGGTATTACTCATTAACCAACACTTCCTTCTAGTTTTAAACTTAATAAACGATCTGCTTCAGCAGCAAATTCTAGCGGTAATTCAGTAAAAACATCTCGACAAAATCCACTGATCATTAATTCAACACCTTTTTCGATAGAAATTCCACGTTGTAAAAAATAAAAAATTTGCTCTTCACCAATTTTTGATGTTGAAGCTTCATGTTCTAATTTACTTGTGGCATTTTGAACCGAAATAATTGGAAATGTATTAGCATTAGACAAATTACCAATTAATAAAGAGTCACATTGTGAATAATTACGAGCACCTAATGCCTTATTTGTAATATTAACTAATCCACGATATGAATTTTTTGATTGACCTGCTGAGATTCCTTTTGAAACAATACGACTTCGTGTTTTTTTACCAACATGAATCATCTTTGTACCTGTATCAGC